>WBZT01000064.1_pt1 | contig 89751 bp, 80 predicted proteins | sample 5204241 | NCBI WGS metagenome assembly WBZT01 (sample SAMN12344358, study PRJNA552823) | activated sludge metagenome | biome: Activated sludge suspended growth; feature: Nitrification reactor; material: Wastewater; isolation source: activated sludge from nitrification reactor of wastewater...
GCCCGGCGACCCCGGCCTGGTGGGCACGCCCGGCCCGGAGGAGATGTAGGTCGAGATCTCGCTCATGCCGAGGGCCTCGTAGAGTGGCCGCCCGGTGGCCGCCAGCCACGCGGCATACAGGTCGGGCGAGAGCGCCTCGCCGGCGGTGAGCGCGTGCCGGAGGGTCGCGAGGCCGCATCCGCGCAGGCCGTCGGCGGCCAGCAGCTGGCGGTAGACGCCGGGGACCGCGGCGAGGATCGTCGCCCCGACCCGGTCGACCAGCCGCCCCCACACGCCCGGGTCGCGCAGACCGTTGTAGACGACGGCGCAGGCACCGACGGCCCACGGATCGGTGAGGCCGACCCCGAGGGTGTAGGTCCAGTTGAATGCCCCGGCGTGGAGCATGACGTCCCCCGCCCGCAGCCCCTCCCACCCGGCATACATGGGGCGCCGTCCCCACGCCGAGCGGTGCGCGTGCAAGACGCCCTTGGCCACCCCGGTCGTCCCCGAGGTGTAGACGAGGAAGGCCGGGTCGTCCGCGGCCGTCGCCGCGTATGCCGCGGGCTCGGCGTCCGCACGCCAGGCCGCGAGGTCCTCGGGCCCGATGGTGCGCTGGCCATGCGGCACCGCCTCGGTGAGCTCCGAGGTGGTGGCGACGAGCGCGGGCCGCGCGTCGGCGACGAGGTGGGCGACCTCGTCGGCGGTGAGCATCGAGGAGGTGGGGACGGCGATCACGCCGACGGCGATCGCGCCGAAGAAGAGCAGCGCCGAGTCGCTCGTATTGCCCAGCCGCAGGATCACGCGGTCGCCGGGCTCGAGGCCGGCAGCGAGCAGGCCGGCTCCCACGCGGCGGACGGCGTCGTCCAGCTGGCCGAAGGTCCACCGCTCGTCCGCGTCCGCGGGCGCGGCGGCGTCGTGGACGACGACGAGGCCGGTCCGCTCGGCCGGCCGGGCGAGGTCCGGCCCGAGACAGTAGCGGGCGAGGTTGAACCGGGGCGGAGGCGCCTCCGGGCGCTGGTCCTTGCGCATAGGCACCATTCTTCGCCTCCCTTCCCGGAGTAACCGCTTGAGTGTGCAGGTTTGCCGTGACGAAGGGGGTTTCGTCACGGCATACGCGCTCATGTGTGCGGTTTTCCGCGAGAGGGTGGAGGCTGGGCCGGCAACGGGCGCGGCCCTCGCGATCGGGGCGCCGCTCGCCGCCTCCGCCGACCAGACCCGTCCCACCGTGAGGAGACAGGATGACCACCACCCCGTGTGAGAGCTGCGGAATGCCCGTCGAATCCGGCCCGTACTGCGGCTACTGCGTCGACGAGCACGGCCGGCTCCAGGACTTCGACACCCGCTTCGAGCGGATGGTCGGGTGGGCGCAGACGCGGGGCGCGGACCGGGCGGCGGCCGAGGCGCAGACGCGCGAGCACATGCGGAGTATGCCGGCCTGGCGGGACCATCCGCGGCTGCGGAGCTGATCGCCCGCAGGACCATGTGACCGTCAGCGGGCGGTCACGGGCGCGGCCGACCGGTCAGCCGGCCTGCGGAGGCGTCGGACGGTCGACGGCCGGCTCAGCCGGCGCGCTGGCGGCCCCGGGACGTGAGTGCCCCTCGTGCATCGGGTGCCCGTGGTGCGTGTGGTGCCCGAGGTGCCCCGAATGGGTATCGGCCGACCCCGCACCGGTCCCCGGGTGGCCCTCCTCCGGCTCCTCGACGAGCGACTCGAGCTCGGGCAGCAGGTCGTGCCGGTTGCGGAAGGTGTCGAGGATGGTGAGCGCGGCTGCCGCGACCGGGATGCCGATGATCGCCCCGATCGGACCGAACAGCCCCACCCCGACGAAGACGGAGGCGAGGGCGACGGCTGGATGGATGTCCATGGTGCGCTTGCTCACCTTGGGGGTGAACCAATAGTTCTCCAGCTGCTGGTAGACCGTCGCGAACAGGACGATCCACAGGGCGTTGAAGGGCTTCTCCACGATCGCGAAGAGGGCCGGCAGGAGCACGCCGATGTAGGTGCCGATGATGGGGACGAACTGGCTGGTGATCCCGGCGAGCAGCCCGAGCGGCAGCCAGAAGGGCACCTGGATGAGCGCGAAGAAGGCACAGTGGAAGGCGGCCGACAGCCCGGCGAGGATGAGCTTCGAGACGACGTAGCCACCGGTCTTCTCCACGGCGATCGTCCACACGGTGATGAGCGCCGGCTGGTAGCGGGGAGGCAACCAGGACCCGATGGCCTGGCGCAGCCGCCCGCTGTCCGCGGACAGGTAGTAGGCGAAGACGAGGATCGTCACGGAGTCGAAGAGGATGGCGAGGGCCGAGCCGAAGACCCCGAGGATGCCCCCGCCGTATTGGGAGGCCAGCGACCCGAGCTTCTCCGGGGTGAGCGCGAGACTGGCGTAGATCGACTCGATGTTGAAGCTCGTGTGGAACTGCGCGTTGAACCACGAGACGGCGCTGCTCACCGCGCCCGGCAGCGCCTCGCCGAGCTGCTGGGCCTGGGCGACGAAGACCTGCCCGAAGAGCGCCCCGACGGCCAGGACGAGCACGACCATGCCGAGCAGGACGACGGAGGCCGCGAAACCTCGGCGCATCCCGGCACCCACCAGCCAGCCCACCATCGGCTCCATCGCGATGGACAACAGCCAGGCGAGCAGGAGCAGGAAGAGGAACGAACTGAGCGCCTCGAAGGCCCACACCCCGACGAGCAGGATGACGGCCGACCCGACGAGCACTCCGGTGAGCCGCTTGGCACCCGAACGCCCGAGCGTCGTCGACGACGCTCGGGGGTCACTCTCGCCCGGCGTGCGGCGGTTGACCCGCAGGACCTGGGTGGGTTCGGGCGTGGGTTCACTCACGGCGACACAGTACGCCGCCGCGTCCTCGCTCCGCGGTGAGGTTAAGCGCCCGAAAGCAGTCGTTGGACCTCGGAGCTCCGGTATCGCCGGTGCCCCCCCAACGTCCTGATCGCGGTCAATTTGCCCGCTTTTGCCCATCTTGTCACAGTTTTGGGATCCACCCGGAATAGTGCTGCGACTTCCCCAGGGGTGAGCAAGGGATCCCGATCCTCGCCCGAAATGACCATCTGCCCCACCTCAATCGGATGACCCGCTCATCCTTCGGACACACTGTGGCACGCCCAACCCCCTCAAGTGGGCGATTCCGGCGATTTCGTGCATCTCCTCCCGGCGCCCGCGACGGTCACACGCGGACAGATGGGCCAAACGTCGGGTAGCGTGGACCCCACGAGTACACACACATTTCCCGGGGCCGCTGCGCGGCGACTCGACGGGGCGGGCCCTGCCTGACCCACGAGCCAGGCGATGCCGCCCCGGCAGACGCATGAGGGGGTCACGCCATGGGGCGCGGCCGGGCCAAAGCCAAGCAGACCAAGCTCGCCCGGGAGATGAAGTACTTCTCTCCCGGCACCGACCTGAGTGCGCTTGAGCGGGAACTCCACGGGGTCACGAGCCAATACGACCGCTATGCCGCCGACGACGGCGACGAGGCGGACGAGGACGAGGACCCCGAGGACCAACCTGTCGACGGGCTCGAGGACGACTACGGCAAGTGGGCCGCCGGGCAGCCCTGAGGCCGCCCTTGCCCTGACCCCTCAGGAGCCGGACGCCCCGTCGATCCGCTCGCGTAGCAGGTCGGCGTGACCCATGTGTCGGGCCCATTCCTCCACCATGTGCTGGGCCACCCAGCGGACGGTGAAGTCGACGTCCCGCCGCGGGTGGTGGACGAGCGCGTCGAGCTCGGCCCTGGCGAAGATCCGGTCCGCGACGGCGATCTCCGACTCGAGCGCGTCGAGGTCGGCGGCGGTGGTCTGCGGGTCGACGAGGTCGAAGTCGCCATCCTCGTGCTCGGGCGTGCAGTAGAGGTCGCCGATGTCCTCCGCGGCCACGACCCGCCGCCACCACCAGCGCTCGACCTCGGCCATGTGTCGGGCCAGGCCGACGAGCGTGAGGTTCGACGGCGGCACGCTGGCCTCGCACAGCTGCTCGGGGGTCAGCCGGCTGCACTTCCAGCGCAGCGTCTGACGGTGGTAGTCGAGCCACGCCTGCAGTAGTTCCCGCTCGGTGCCCGTTCGACGCACGGCCGCTGGGTCGAGGGCCGGGTCCATGCCTGCTGCCTCGGTGCCCGTCGTGTCGGCTTCGCTCATGCCGTCCACCTTAGGCACGCCCCCCGACGGCCGCCTCAGGGTTTCGGGTGCTCCCCGACGAGCTGGACGGCTCCGCCGTCGACCCCCTTGGCACCCCGGGTCACTTCGGCCGCCGGGTCGGGCGTCGCAGTCGCCTCGTCGGCGACCTCGCCGAGCACCCACGTCGGTATGCCGCGTGCGCGGCATACCTCGATGGCGGCGTCTGCCTGCGCGGCGGGCAACACGGCGACGAAACCGACGCCGAGGTTGAGCGTGCGCTCGAGGTCTGCCTGCGGCACCCGGCCGAGTTCGCCGATCGTCCGGAAGACCGCGGGCGGCGCCCAGGTCGAGCGATCGAGGGTCGCGAAGGTGCCGCGGGGCAGCACCCGGGCGAGGTTGGCGGCCAGCCCGCCGCCGGTGACATGGGAGAGGGCGTGCAGGTCGACGCCCGGGGTGCGGATGAGGGCGAGCAAGTCCGCGGCATAGACGCGGGTGGGGGTGAGCAGTTCCTCGCCGAGCGTGCGGCCGAACTCCGGCACGTGCCGGTCCAGGCGCCACCCGGCCGACGCGACAACCCGGCGGACGAGGGAGTAGCCGTTGGAGTGCAGCCCCGACGACGCGAGGCCGAGCACGACGTCGCCGGGTCGGACCCGGTGCGGCCCGAGGATGTCGGCATGCTCGACAACCCCGGTGGCGGCGCCGGCCACGTCGTATTCGTCGGGGTCGAGCAGACCGGGGTGCTCCGCGGTCTCGCCGCCGACCAGGGCGACGCCCGCCTGTTCGCACGCCCGGGCGATACCGCCGACGATCGCGGCGATCCGCTCGGGGACGACCTTGCCGGTGGCGATGTAGTCGGTCATGAACAGCGGCTCGGCACCGCAGACGACAATGTCGTCGACGACCATCCCGACGAGGTCGAAGCCGATCGTGTCGTGGATGTCGAGGGCCTGGGCGATGGCGACCTTCGTGCCGACGCCGTCGGTGCTCGTCGCGAGGATCGGGCGGGCCATTCGGGCGATCGCGCTCGCTTCGAAGAGCCCTGCGAAGCCGCCGAGGCCGCCGAGCACCTCGGGTCGCTGGGCCCGCCGGACCGACTCCTTCATGAGCTCGACGGCCTTGTCGCCCGCCTCGACGTCGACTCCGGCCGCGGCATACGTGAGGGGCTCGGTCACGGAGACAGCCTAGGACTTCTCCCCACCCCGCTCCCCCAGCCCACCGCCCCAGTCCCTCCAGCCCACCGCCCCAGTCCCTCCAGCCCACCGCCCCAGTCCCTCCAGCCCACCGCCCCAGTCCTCCGATGTGATACCGCTCGGATTCCCGACCGCTATCACATCGGAGCGAGGGTGACCGGCCGGGATCCCACTCTCCACAGGCGTCGAGCCCGGACTCCCACTGTCCACAGGACTCGGCGCGGAGCCGATCACTGGGTCGGCCGGCGGACACCGTGTGGGTGATGGGCGACAACCTCATCTCCAGGGGCACGGCCACCCGAGGAGAACGTCGAACTGCGGCCGAGATCCTGGCCGACCATCACGGCGGCGTGCTCAGCCGTGATCTGCTTCGGAGCGTCGGGGTCGACCGTCATCTGATCGCCCGCGAAGTCGGCGCTCGGCGCTGGGCACGACAAGGGAACCAGACCGTTGCGCTCCATCGAAGACCGCTCGGCGAGGCAGAGCGCCGATGGCGCGCGGTCTGGGAGGTCGGCGCTGAGGTCGCGCTCGTCGACGGGATCTCGGCGCTGCTCGCACAAGGCCTCACCGGCATCCAGGAGTATGCCGTGCACGTGTCTGTCGTCCACAACCATCGGGTTCCCCACCCCGAGGGGGTCGTTGTGCACAAGCTCGCGCGACGCCACCCGACCGAGTCTCTCGGGGCCGGGCTCCCTCGGACCCGCGCCCCGATCGCGGCCCTACGCGCCGCGCACTGGGCGGTGAGCGATCGCCAGGCGGCCCTCGTGCTCGCGTTGACGGTGCAACAACGCCTCGCCACTCCCCAGGCCCTGGCGCTGGCCCTGGCCGGGACCACACACCGCCGGCGTCGTGCCTGCATCAGCGCACTCGTCGCCGACCTCACCGGAGGCGCCCATTCGCTGGGGGAGCTGGACTTCGCCCGGTTGTGCCGCGACCGCGGCATACCCGAGCCGGAGCGGCAGGTGCTTCGCCGAGGGCGTCGAGGCATGGTCTACCTGGACGTGCGGTGGCGCTGTGGGTTGGTCGTGGAGATCGACGGCTCCGGACATCGCCGGGGTTTGGCGGTGATGGCGGACAACCTGCGCAGCAACGCGATCGTGCTCGAAGGGGATCGGGTGCTCCGGATCGATCTCTGGGGGTTGCGCCTCGAGCGGGACGCGTTCCTCGATCAGGTGGAGCACGGCCTGCGGATGCTGGGCGAGCCCGGCCTGCGGATGCTGGGCGAGCCCGGCCTGCCCCCGCTCCCCCGGCCCATCCCTGCGATGTGATAGCGCTCGGAATTCCGACCGCTATCACATCGGAGAAGGGGGAGGAGGAGAAGGGGGAGGAGGAGAAGGGGGAGGAGGGGGAGGCGACCGACCCGCCTCAGGGGTGCAGGAGGGCGTTCTCGGCGCCGCCGGAGGAGCCGACCGAGACCCCCTCCACGTCGAACAGGCCCACCTCGGCGACGTCGAGCCCGTGGGCCTGCACCATGCCGACAGCAGCCCCCAGCGGCGCCGGCTCGGGGTCGACGTGGCGTTTGGCCGGCCTCAAGTCGATGGGCAGGGTCTCGAGGACATGCTTGCCGATCCGCCCGTCCTCGGGCAGCGCGACGGGATAGTCGCCGGTGAAGCAGGCCGCACACAGCCGATCGGTCTCCTGCTCGGTCGCCGTGATCATCCCCTCGAGCGAGATGTAGCCGAGCGAGTCGGCACCGATGGAGGCCTGGATCTCCTCGACCCCCAGGCCCGTGGCGATGAGCTCGGCCCTCGTCGCGAAGTCGATGCCGTAGAAGCACGGCCAGTGCACCGGCGGCGACGAGATCCGCACGTGCACCTCGGCGGCCCCCGCTTCGCGCAGCATGCGCACCTGCGCGCGTTGGGTGTTGCCGCGCACGATCGAGTCGTCGACGACGACCAGCCGCTTGCCCCGGATCGTGTGGGCGAGTGGGTTGAGTTTGAGCCGGATCCCCAGCTGGCGCAGCGTCTGCGAGGGCTGGATGAAGGTGCGCCCGACGTAGGCGTTCTTCACGAAGCCCTGCCCGAAGGGGATCCCCGACTCCTGGGCATAGCCGACCGCCGCCGGCACTCCGGAGTCGGGCACCCCGATGACGAGGTCGGCGTCGACCGGGTGTTCCCGAGCGAGCCGCGCACCCATGGCCACCCGCGCCTCGTGGACGACCCGGCCGCTGATCACCGCGTCGGGGCGGGCGAGATAGACGAACTCGAAGATGCACCCCTTGGGCTCGGGCTCGGCGAACCGGTGCGAGCGCAGGCCCTGCTCGTCGATGGCGATGAGCTCCCCCGGCTCGATCTCGCGGATCACCGCGGCACCGACGGTCTGCAGCGCCGCCGTCTCGGAGGCCACCACCCAGCCGCGGTCGAGTCGACCGAGGGCGAGCGGCCGGATGCCGTGCCGGTCGCGGGCGGCATACAGGGTGTGTTCGTCCATGAAGACGAAGCAGAACGCGCCCCGCAACTGCGGGAGCAGGTCGAGGGCGACCGCCTCGAGCGAGCGGTCGGGGTCGGCGAGCAGGGCGGTGACGAGCGCGGTGTCGGTCGTGTTGCCGCGGGCCAGCTCGCCGGTATGCCGCCGCCCGGCCATGCGCTCGTCGAGCAGGTCGCGCAGCTCGGCCGAGTTGATGAGGTTGCCGTTGTGCGCGAGCGCGACCGTCGTCGCGTCCGTGCCGCCGAGGGTGGGTTGGGCGTTCTCCCACGTCGAGCCGCCGGTCGTCGAATAGCGGCAGTGGCCGATCGACACGTGCCCGCGCAACGACTGCAGCGACGTCTCGTCGAAGACCTGGCTCACCAGGCCCATGTCCTTGTAGACGAGAACCTTGTGCCCGTCACCGGTGGCGATACCGGCCGACTCCTGGCCGCGGTGCTGCAGGGCATAGAGGCCGAAGTAGGTGAGCTTGGCGACGTCCTCGCCGGGGGCCCACACACCGAAGACGCCACAGGCGTCCTGCGGGGCCTTCTCCCCGGGCAGCAGATCGTGGGTCAGTCGCCCGTCACCTCGCGCCACTGCGCAAGTGTCCCACAGGTATGCCGTGCTCCCGGCCGGGCGGCGGCCTGCGGGCGATCGCCGGGCACGCGTGCCGTGCGGGGTTTCTCAGCGCCGGTCGGCCCACACATAGGCGAGTGCGGCGAGCAGACCGCCGATCATCGCCCCGAACAACCCGAGGTAACCCACCTGGGCACCGGCCGAGTAGCCCTTCGCAGCGCTCCTCACCATCGACACGATTCCGCCGACGGCGAAGCCGAGGATGACCCCGGTGGCGAGGAAGGGCACCAGGCGGGGGCTGCGGCGAGGACTCACAGCCCCAGGGTAGTCAGTCCGCAACGAGGGGCAGCAGCCCGGCGAGGTCGGCCCGCTGGCCCGAGGCGCGCACGGCTCCGGCGTCGACGGCGGCGTCCCACCCGAGCTCGCCACAGGCGAGGGCGAGCCAGGTCGCCGGGTCGGTCTCGACGACCGACGGCGGCGTCCCGCGCCGGTGGACCGGGCCGGCGACACACTGGACGACGCCGAAGGGTGGCACCCGGACCTCGACCGAGCGTCCGGGCGCCCGCTCACCCAGCTCCTCGAGCGTGAACCGCACGGCCGTGGCGAGCTCGACCCGGGGGGCTGCCGCGAAGCCGGCCGCACGGCATACGGCGAGGGCCTCACGCCCCGCGGCGACGGGGACGCGACGGCGGGGAGGCACCCCCACATGGTGCCACCGCCTGGCCACGCGCGAGGATGGGACCATGCGCGCGACGACGGGCCGGTGGCTGCGGTGAACCACGGTGGGGAGATCGCCGGCGGGCTCATCGGGCTCGTCTGGGTGGTCCTCGGGGTCTGGATGATCCTCGTGGGCCGACGACGAGCCCGCGAGGGCGTCGGGTGGCGCGCGGCGGCCGGCACCATCGTCGACAAGGACGGGACGACCCAGGGGCTCTTCCTGCGCAATCCGCACGTCGCCTACCTCGATGCCGACGGCACCCGCCGGGTCGTCCGCAGCGGCTCGCACGGCGACCTCTGGGAGCCCGGGCAGAGTGTCGACATCCTCGTCGACCCCGACCGGCCGGACCACATCGTGCTCGTCCGCGGCGCGCTGCGGGCCACGCCCTATCTCGTCATCGGCTGGTTCATCGTCCTCATCGGCGTCCTCACCCTCATCGCCTCGTGGATGCTCTACGCATGGGTCCCCGAGACCGGCGGTTGACCGACCGGGTCCGGTTCGAGTCGGACGCCCGCGGCGGCGTCACGGTCGTCGTCGACGGCCATCCGCAGTCATACGTCGCGCTCGAGGACCCAGGGCTGCTCGCCTTCGACTACGTCGCCCATCTGGCGCTCGTCCTCGCCGGTATGCCGTCCGGTCGCCTCCGCGTCACACATGTCGGCGGGGCCGGGATGACCCTGGCGCGCTGGCTCGCGGTGAACCGTCCGGGGTCCGCCCAACTGGTCCTCGAGCCCGATGCCGAGCTCACGGCGCTCGTGCGATCGCGGTTGCCGCTGCCCCGGGGGCATCGGATCCGGGTGCGTCCGCAGGACGGGGTGACCGGGGTGTCGCGTCTGGCCGACGGCAGCGCAGACGCGCTCGTCCTCGACGCCTATGCCGCAGGGCAGGTCCCAGCATCGCTCGCCGACCCGGCCTTCCTCGCCGACGTTCGACGCGTGCTCGGCGAAGCGGGCGTGTTCGTCGCCAACCTTGCGGACGAGCCCGGGCTGCGTTGGGTGGCAAGGTTTCTCGCCACCCTGCAGGGCGTGGGCGGCTTCCCCGAGATCGCCCTGCTTGCCGCTCCCGAGGTGTTCAAGGGGCGCCGCTTCGGCAATGTCGTCGTCGCGGCCGGGAGCGCCGACCTCGAACTCGACGCGCTGCGCCGGGGGGTGGCGAGCGCGCCGGTGCCGACCGGCATACGGATCGGTGCGGAGGTGACCCGGCTGGTCGCGGGGGCACGACCCTTCACCGAGGAGGACGTCACGCCCTCCCCGCAGCCCCCCGACCCGGGGAGCTGGCGAGTGCGCTGATCGCGGCGGGCAGGTCGGCCATGTCCTCGAGGACGACGTCGGCGGCGGCCAGTTGCTCCGGAGCGGTGACGCCACCCGCGAAGCCCACACACGGCATACCCGCCGCGGTTGCGGCGGTGACACCGTGCGCCGAGTCCTCGATGACGACGCACGCACTCGGCGCGAATCCCGACCGGTCGGCGGCGTGGAGGAACAGGTCCGGCGCGGGCTTGCCGTGAGCGACATCAGCCGCGGTGAAGATCCGCTCGTCGACGAAGAGGTCGTCGAGGCCGCAGGTGGCGAGCTTGGTCCAGGTCGCCGAGCGGCGACCGCTCGTGGCGACACAGATCGCCCAGCCCTCGCGCAGCAGCGCCTCGATCGCCGGCCTGACCCCCGGGACGGCCACCAGCTCCGTCTCGTAGGCCGTGAGGTAGGCGCTGCGCCACCGCTCTGTCCACTCCGACGGCACCGGTCGGCCGATGACCGAGGCGATGTCCGCGAGGGCGTCGGCCTCGGATCGGCCGAGGTGCCGCGCGATGACCTCCTCGCGAGTGATCGGCCAACCCAGCTCGCGGATGGCCCGCACGTCGATCTCGACGTTGAGTCGCTCGCTGTCGACGAGCACCCCGTCGCAGTCGAAGACGACCAGCCCGGGCACGGTCAACCGACCCAGACCCGGGCATTGCGGAACATCCGCAGCCACGGGCTCGGCGCGGAGATGTCGCCGTCGGTCCAGGACAGTTGCACGTTGCGCAGCACCCGCTCCGGGTGAGGCATGAGCACGGTGAACCGCCCGTCCGGAGTGGTCACCGAGGTGAGTCCGTCGGGGCTGCCGTTGGGGTTGGCCGGGTATGCCGTGGCCACCTGGCCGTGTCCGTCGACGAAGCGCATGGCCCGGTGCACGGCGGCTGCGTCGCCGCGCTGCGCGAAGTCGGCCAGTCCCTCGCCGTGGGCGACCGCGATGGGCAGGCGACTCCCGGCCATGCCGGAGAAGAAGATCGACGGGCTGTCGAGGACCTCGACCAGCGAGAGCCGCGCCTCGAACTGCTCGCTGCGGTTGCGGGTGAATCTCGGCCAGGCGTCGGCGCCGGGGATGTGATCGGCGAGCGCGGCCATCATCTGGCAGCCGTTGCAGATGCCCAGCGCAAACGTGTCGGGGCGGTGGAAGAACTCGTGGAAGGACTGTGCGAGAGCGGGATTGAAGAGGATCGACCGCGCCCAACCCTCCCCCGCCCCGAGCGTGTCGCCGTAGGAGAAGCCGCCGCAGGCGACGAAGCCCTGGAAGTCGCGCAGATCGGCGCGCCCGGTCTGCAGGTCGGTCATGTGCACGTCAAAGGTGTCGAAGCCGGCGCTGTGCAGGGCGAAGGCGGTCTCCAGGTGGGAGTTGACGCCCTGCTCACGCAGCACCGCGACCTTGGGCCGGACCCCACGATGCAGGTAAGGCGCGGTGATGTCTGCGGCCGGGTCGAAGGTGAGTGCGACGTGCAGCCCCGGGTCGCCGTCGGCACCGGCCGCAGCGTGCTCCTCGTCGGCGCAGGCCGGGTTGTCACGCAGGGCGCTGATCCGCCAGGAGACCTCGTCCCACGCCTGCTGCAACTCCCGGATCGGCTTGTCCAGCATCGACTTTCCGGCCACGCTCAGGTGAACCCGCCGGTCGGGAGCGGTGCGCCCCACGACCGTGGTGAGCGCCGCCAATCCGTGCGTGGCCAGCACCTGCTCCACCTGCGCGAGCGAGTCGGTCGGCACGCCGAGCACGACACCGAGCTCCTCGCTGAACAGAGCCGTTGCCGACCCGACTTCCAGCTCGACGCCGACCCCGCCGGCGAAGGCCAGCTCGCACGCCGCAGCCCACAGTCCCCCGTCGGATCGGTCGTGGTATGCCGTGACGATCCCTTTGTCCCGCAACGCATTCACGGCTTCGACGAGGGCGACCAGGCGGGCCGGGTCGTCGAGGTCGGGCACCGCGCCGCCGAACTGTCCGGTGACCTGGGCGAGGATCGAACCTCCGGTGCGGTCCTGGCCGGCTCCGAGGTCGACGAGCACGAGCACCGACCCGTCGCGCAGCTGTGGGGTGAGCGTGCCGCGCACGTCGGGGAGGGTGGCGAAGGCGGTGACCACGAGGCTCACCGGCGACACGACCGCGTGGGCCGCCCCGTCGGCGTCGGTCCAGGTCGAGCGCATCGACAGCGAGTCCTTGCCGACCGGCACGCCGACACCGAGCGCCGGACACAGCTCCATCGCGACAGCGCGCACGGTGTCATAGAGCGCGGCATCCTCGCCCGGCTCGCCACACGCGGCCATCCAGTTGCAGGACAGCTTGATTCGGTCGAGAGTGATCGGAGCGGCCAGGAGGTTGGTGAGCGCCTCGCCGACCGCCATCCGCCCGGAGGCGGGCGCGTCGACGGAGGCGAGCGGCATACGCTCCCCGCTCGCCATCGCCTCGCCGGCGAACCCCTCGTATGCCGCGAGGGTGACCGCGACATCGGCCACCGGCAGCTGCCATGGCCCGACCATCTGGTCACGGTGTGAGAGCCCACTGACGGTGCGGTCGCCGATGGTGACGAGGAAGCGTTTGCTCGCCACGGTCGGGTGGCGCAGCACGTCGAGGCAGACCTCGGCGAGGTCGACCCCGCCGAGGTCCAGCGGCTCGGCCGCGCGCGCCACTCGGGTCACGTCGCGGGTCAGCTGTGGCGGCTTGCCGAGGAGCACCTCCATCGGCATGTCGATGGCCCGCTCGCCGTCGGGTCCGTCGGCGAGCACGAGCATCCCGTCACCGCGGGCGACCCCGACGACGGCATGGGGGCAGCGTTCCCGTTCGCACAACTGCGCGAAGAGGGCGAGCGATTCGGGCGCGAGGGCCAGAACATAGCGCTCCTGACTCTCGTTGCACCACGCCTCCTTGGGGGCAAGTCCGCTCTCCTCCAACGGAATTGCCCGCAGGTCGAAGAGCGCCCCGAGCCCGGCCCCGTCGACCAGCTCGGGGAAGGCGTTGGACAGCCCACCGGCGCCGACGTCATGGATGGCCAGGATCGGGTTGTCCGCACCCATCGCCCAGCAGTGGTTGACGACCTCTTGGGCGCGTCGCTCGATCTCGGGGTTGCCGCGTTGGACCGAGTCGAAGTCGAGCGCGGCGACGTTGGCGCCCGCGGCCATCGACGAGGCCGCGCCGCCGCCCATGCCGATGCGCATGCCAGGGCCGCCGAGCTGGACGAGCAAGGTGCCCTCGGGAAAGACGATCTTGTGGGTCTGGTCGGCCGAGATCGTGCCCATCCCGCCGGCGCTCATGATCGGCTTGTGATAGCCGCGGCGCACCCCGTCGACGGTCTGCTCGAAGACCCGGAAGAAGCCGCCCAGTCCGGGGCGGCCGAATTCGTTGTTGAAGGCCGCGCCGCCGATCGGCCCGTCGAGCATGATCTCCAATGGCGTTGCCAGGTGGGCGGGTCGGCCGACCGGGTCGCGTTCCCACGGCTCGTCGGTGCCGGGCAGGTGCAGGTTGGACACGGCGAAGCCGGTGAGTCCGGCCTTGGGTCGCGAGCCGCGGCCGGTCGCGCCCTCGTCGCGGATCTCTCCACCCGCACCAGTCGCCGCGCCGGGGAAGGGCGAGATCGCGGTGGGGTGGTTGTGCGTCTCGACCTTCATGAGGACGTGCACGGTGTCCTCGCGCGCGGCATACCGGCTGGGACCGGTCTGCTCGACGGGCAGCCAGCGCTCGACCACCCCGCCGTCCATCACGGAGGCGTTGTCGGAGTAGGCGACCACGGTGTGCCCAGGGCTGCTCGCCTCGGTGTGCCGGATCATCTGGAAGAGCGAGCGCTCCTGCACCTGGCCGTCGACGACAAACTGGGCGTTGAAGATCTTGTGTCGGCAGTGCTCGCTGTTGGCCTGCGCGAACATCATCAGCTCGACGTCGCTCGGGTCGCGTCCCAACCCACGGAAGGCCTCGACGAGGTAATCGATCTCGTCGTCGGACAACGCCAATCCGTATGCCGTGTCAGCCTCTTCGAGCGCGGCCCGTCCGCGGGCGAGGACGTCTACGTGCGCGAGCGGTTCGGCGGGACGCTCCTCGAAGAGGGCGACCGCAGCGTCGACCGAGGGCAGCACGCTCTCGGTCATCCGGTCGTGCAGCACCGCGGCCGCCGCGGCGAGGTCGGCGCCGGCGAGGGAGGCACCCTCGAGGGTGTATGCCGTGATCCGCTCGACCCGGCGGATGTCCAGGCCGCAATTGTGGGCGATGTCGGTGGCCTTGGAGGCCCACGGCGAGACGGTGCCGAGCCGGGGGGCGACCACCACGGTGGTGTGTGTCTCGCTCTCCGGCGACTGCGCGGCATACGGCTCGCCGTAGGTGAGCAGCCGCCCGACCTGGACGGCGGTGTCGGGGTCGAGCGGCGCGGCGCTGGCGACCCAGTGCACGTAGCGGGCGCTCACCGCTGTGATGCCGGGCACGACCTCGGCGAGCCGACGCAGCAGCCCGGCGGCGCGGAAGTCGGAGAGGGCGCGTCCGCCCGGGAAGCTCGTGAGCACCAGGGCGGAAGGGGCTCCCATGGTCGATGGACTCCTCGGGGGGTTGCGCACGAACAAGATCAGCTCGGCGTCGAGCCTATCCGGTCAGGCGGAGGCGACTCACGGCGTGATCGTGAACGCCGCTCGGAAGCGCGCCAGCGCCAACTCGGCGTCACCACTCGCCCAGCCCTCGAGCCCGACCACGCCCCGATAGCCCTGGTCGGCCAGGGCCCGGGCGATCGCCGGGTAGTTGATCTCGCCGGTCCCGGGCTCGCAGCGCCCGGGGACGTCGGCCACCTGGACCTCGCCGATGAAGCGGCCCGCCCGGCGCAACAGCTCGATGAGATTCCCCTCACCGATCTGCGCGTGGTAGACGTCGAACATCATCCGCAGGTGCGGGCTATCCACCGCCTGCACGAGCGCGAGCACGTCGGCGGCCCGGGCAAACGGCGTGTGCGCGTGGTCGACCTCGAGGTTGAGGTTCTCGAGCACGAAGACCACTCCCTCGCGCCGGCCGAGCTCGGCGATCCGCTGCAGGGTGTCGGCGGCCTTGAGCCAGTGCGCGCCGGTGGTCTCGTATGCCGGCACGACCGGCAAGCCGTCCGGCCCCAGGCCGGTGCCGTGCAGGTTGAGACCGGGGCCCCGAGCCGGTGGGCGACCGGGATGGACAGGGCCGCGGTGCGTAGCAACTCGTCGGCGCCCTCGGCGTCGGCCAGCCGCCCGGTGACATAGCCGGTCATCGAGGTGAACGTGGCCCCGGTCGCGGCGAGCGCGTCGATGTCCTTGGTGGTCCAGTCCCAGATCTCGACAGCGAAGCCGAGCTCGTGGATCCGCCGCACCCGGTCGAGGTGCGGCAGGTCGAGGAAGAGCATCTCCGACGACGCGGCAAGGGTGAACGGGGAATCGGTCACGAGGTCACCACCCTGAGAGGTATGCCGCTCGGCTCCTGGTCGAAGCGGTCGTCGGTCTGGCGGCGGATCTCGTCCATCACCTCGAGCGTGGCGACTGAGTCGGCCATCGGCCGCAGCGGTGATCCCGACAGCCCGGCCGCCACGCACCGGGCGACCTCGGCCGCCTCGAAGTGCAGGCCCTCGTGGCCGATCCGCGGCTCCTCGTAGCGCGCTGCCCGACCGTCGCGCAGCCGCAGCGTCAGCCCACCCGGGTGATAGAAGGGCGCGTCGAGCGTGAGCGTGCCCAACTCGCCGCAGATCTCACCGGCGTTGGGGGTCGCTGTCGCGAGCGAGGCGTGCAGCACCGCGAGCGCACCCGCGTGCTCGCCCTCGTCATAGGCGAGCAGCGCCGCGGTCTGGGCGTGCACACCCCCGGCGTGACGCTGGGCGACGGCCGCGACCCGGCTCGGCAGCCCGAGCGCCCAGGTGGCAAAGGCCACCGGATAGGTGCCCAGGTCGAGCATCGGCCCGCCGGCCTGGTCACGGCGCAGGATGCGGTGGTCGGCGTCGAAGTATTCGCCGAGGTCTGCGGTCACCGTGTGCAGCCGACCGAGCGTCCCGGCCTCGAGCACCTGGCGGATCACGTCGAACTTCGGCAGGCACAGGCTCCACAGGGCCTCCATGGCAAAGACCCCGGCGTCGGTGGCCGCGTGCTCGATCTCGCGCGCCCCGAACACGTTGAGCGCCAGCGGCTTCTCGATGAGCACCGGCTTGCCGGCTGAGATCGCGGCGAGTGCCGAATCCCGGTGGGTGTGGTGCGGTCCGGCGACATAGACGACGTCGACGCGTGGGTCGGCCAGCAATGCCTCGGCCGACTCACTCACGACGGGTATGCCGTGTGCCTGGGCGAGCGCGGCGGCACGGGCCGGACGCGGTGACCACACGGCATACGGGAGCTGGGTGGTGTGCGCCCGCAGCGCACTGGCGAAGCGGTCCGCGATCCACCCCGAGCCGAGCAGGCCCCACCGAAGCGGTGGGGCCTGCCGTGGATCGGGAGTGCGCGGCGCCGGAAGCGAAGCGCTGGCGTTCATCGCCCGGTCACCGGTTCTTCCGCTCGTCGAGGATGACGGCGACGATGATGATGGCGCCCTTGACGACCATCTGCACGAAGTCGCTCATCCCCAGCAGGACCAGACCGGTGTTGAGGCTCTGGATGATGAGGGCCCCGATGACCGTGCCCCAGATGGTGCCGATGCCACCCTTGAAGCTCGTGCCGCCGATGACGGCCGCGGTGATGGCGTCCAACTCGATCCCGGTGCCCAGTTGGGGGTTTCCCGAGCCGATCCGCGCCGCTGAGATGATCCCGGCCAGCCCGGCGAGGGCCCCGACCATCGAGTAGATGACAAGAGTGGAGCGCTTGAGGTTGATGCCCGAGACGCGCGCAGCCTGCTCGTTGCCGCCGATGGCATAAACGTGTCGCCCGAACCGGGTGAAGTTGAGGACGATGTGCGCGCCGACCGCCACGAGGGCGAACAGGATGATCGGGAAAGGGATCCCGAAGATGTTGCCCTGGCCGATGAAGTTGAATCCCGGGTCGAGGCGCGAGATCGGCCGTCCATCGCTGTAGATGAGCGCGAGGCCGCGTGCAGAACTCATCATGCCGAGCGTGGCGATGAACGGGGCGATCGCGAAGGTCGAAATGAGCCATCCATTGACGAAGCCGGCCGCCAGGCCCACCCCGAGGCCGGCGAGGATCGGCACGATGATGGCAAACGCCATGTTGGGGTACTTGGCGTTGTCCGCCGGAATCTGGGCGAAGCTGGTGGCGACCACCGCGCTGAGAGCCAGGATGGAGCCCACCGACAGGTCGATACCCAGGGTGATGATGACGAAGGTCATCCCGATGGCGATGATGCCGATCGCAGCGACCTGGGTGACGACGTTGAGCAAGTTCTGCGGCTGCATGAACTTGCCCCCCGTCACCGCTGCGAGGATGACGACGAAGATGACGAGTATTCCGACGATGGCGTATTGCTTGACGAAGGCGCGGGTGTCGAAGGCGGCCTTGCCGCCGGTTGGCGTGGCTGTGGTGCTCATGTCGATCCTCTCAGGCTGCGTCGGCGGGGCCAGTGGCTTCCGCGGGTCCGGTGGCGAGCTGCATGATCCGCTCTTGGGTGGCGTCGGCGCGGTCGACGATGCCGCTCACCCGACCCTCGTGCATGACAACCACTCGGTCGCTCATGCCCAGCACCTCGGGCATCTCTGAAGAGACCATGATGATGGCCTTGCCGGCCTTGGCCAGCTGTGACATCAGGCGGTGGATCTCGGACTTGGCGCCGACATCGATGCCTCGAGTGGGCTCGTCGATCATCAGGATCTCGGGGAGGTTGAGCAGCCAGCGCGAGATAAGTACCTTCTGCTGGTTGCCGCCCGAGAGGTTCTGAATGTGTTGGTTGAGTGAGGGGGTCTTCAGTGCCAGTGCCTTGCGCTGATCCTGGCAGGCGTCTTCGATCCGACCCTTCTGCAGGAAGCCGCCTGGGCTGTATCGCGGCAGTGCGGCCATGATCATGTTGTCGCGCACCGAGAGCACGCCCATGATCCCGGTGAGCTTGCGGTCCTCTGTGAGCAACGCGAGTCCGGCGGCGATGGCGTCTTTGGGCTGACTGATCCGCACCGACTTGCCGTCGACCAAGATCTGGCCGCTGTCGGCCTTGGCAACGCCGAAGAGCGTCTCGAGGACTTCGGTCCGCCCCGCCCCCATGAGCCCCGCGAAGCCGAGGATCTCGCCGCGACGAAGCTCGAAACTCACGTCCTGGACCACTCCGCCCCGGTTGAGCCCGCTGACCGACAACACCACCTCGCCGATCTCGGCGTGCTCCTTGGGGAACATCTCGGTCAGCTCGCGGCCGACCATGAGAGTGATGAGCTTGTCACGATCCAACTCGCCTGCGGGGAGGGTGTTGACCAGCTTGCCGTCCCGGAAGATCGTCACGAAGTCGGAGATCTTGAAGACCTCGTCCATCTTGTGCGTGATGTAGATGATCGCCGTGTTGTTCGCCGTCAGCTGTCGGATCATCCGGTGCAGGTGCTCGACCTCGCGCTCGGTGATGGCCGAGGTCGGCTCATCCATGTTGATGATCCGCGACTCGAAGCTGATGGCCTTGGCGATCTCGACCATCTGGGTCTGGGCGATCGACAGCGTGCGCATCCGTGCCCGAGGATCGATGTCGATCTCCCACCGCTGGAAGAGCTCTCGGCATTCGTCGGACATCTGCGTGCGGCTGACCAGGCCGAAGCGGCCGGTCGGCTCACGGCCGAGGAAGATGTTCTCGGCCACCGTCATCTCGGGGACCGGCGACAGCTCCTGGTGGATCATCGAAATCCCCAGACTCAACCCCGCCTTGGTGTCGGGGATCTCGACAGTCTGCCCGCCGACGGTGATCGTGGCGCCAGGGTCGGCTTGGTACATCCCGATGAGGATCTTCATCAGCGTCGACTTACCCGCGCCGTTCTCCCCCATCAGGGCGTGGACCGTGCCAGGACGCACCTCCAGCGTGACACCGTCGAGCGCTCGCACACCAGGGAAGGTCTTGGACACACCCTGCATCTGCAGGACGAACTCCTCGCTCATGACCGGTCGTCCTCTCCGTTGATTGTCGAACCCGGCCCGGGCGGGCCGCTGTGCTGCGGTGGACGGGAAGCGAGTTACGCGCTTCCCGTCCACCGCGGTCGGTCACTTGCTGACGAACTGACCCATGTTCTCGGGCGTGACGAGCACGTAGGGCACGTCCACGTAGGCCGGGACGGTGTCCTTGTTGTAGAGCTTGACGGCCGCGTCCACTCCGCCGGCCCCCTGGCCCTTGGCGTCCTGGAAGACGGTCACCTTGAGGTCGCCGGCCTTCATCGCAGCGAGCGCGTCACCAGTCGCGTCCACGCCACCGACGATGACCTTGTCGAGCTTGCCGGCGGCCTTGAGGGCGTTGATCGCCCCGAGTGCCATCTCGTCGTTGTTCGCGCAGACGATGTCGATCTGGTCGCCGGACTGCAACCAGGTCTCCATGATCGACTGGCCCTTGTCGCGCTGCCAGTTGCCGGCCTGAGTCTTGATGACCTTCATGCCCGGGTTCTTGGCCACGACGTCGGTGCAGCCCTTGGTGCGCAGCACGGCGGCCTCGTTGGCCGGGTCGCCCTGCAGGATGACGACATTGCCCTTCCCACCCGCAAGCTTGGCCAGCTGCTCCATCTCGAGGGTGCCGGACACGAGCGAGTCGGAGCCGACGTAGGGAACCGTCGCCGGGAGGCCGACCGGACGGCGGTTGACGTAGACGAGCGGGATGCCGGCGGCCTCGGCCTTGGCGGTCATCGGGGCGGCGGCGTCGGTGTCGACCGGGACGACGATGATCGCGTCGACCTTGTTGGCGATGAAGGTCTCGACCTGACCGAGCTGGACATCGGTCTTCTCCTGCGAGGCCTGGATGTTGACCTCGACACCGGCCTCCTTGGCGCGGGCCGAGATGCCGTCCGCGACCTTCTGGAGGAACTGGTCGAGAATCGGGAAGGTGACACCGATCTTGAGCGCCTTGCCGTCCTTGGGCTTCACAGCGGCAGCCGACCCGCCTGCTGCGGTCCCTGCGGCCTGCGACGATGATGCGCTCGCGCCGCCGCCGGCGGCGCTGCTCGTTGAGGACGTCGAAGCGGTGGATGAGCAAGCGGCAAACAGGCTGGAGGCTGCGACGAGCAGCGCCCCAACCCTGAGACCGTTCTTGATGGCCATTGGATCCTCTCTCTGTGGATGGGGGGGCTCGCAGCCCACGAAGTCCCAACCGGATGGAGGACCACCCTCCATCCACCACCGGCCACACGAGGGTGTCCGGTGGAGCGAAGCTATCGGCGTAATATGCTCGTGTCAATACATTTGAACAAAGCTGTTACAAAGTCGTGTCACGCGGATGGGCTCGACGACCCAGCTCGAGACGTCGGACGATGGGCCCGCCCTCTTAGCCGTATTTGTTTGTCCTACAACCAATCTCAGCGCCAGCCGCCTCGCTGGAGGCAGCGCCTCTTGAGGCACTCTCGGGCGTTGCGGTGGAGCGCGCAGCGAGGGCAGGAACTCATATGTCCTTACATTTATATCCGTGGCGCCGCGACTGGATCTGCGGCGCCACGGCATACCCCAGGCAACGTGGTTGGCGCCTCAGGCGTAGAAGGCCGGCTTGGCGATCATCTGGACAGGGACCTCACCGGAGTCGGTGAGGGCCTTGACGCCTGCGTCGCAGACGCAGGCAGCGGCATACCCGTCCCACGCGGTGGAGCCGGCGTGCTCCCCCTTGGCAACAGCCGAGATCCACTCCTGCACCTCGGCGACGAAGGCGCCCCAGAAGCGCTCGTTGTGGTTCATGGTGATGGGGTTGTTGCGCCCCGCTGCGTCGCGGCGGGTGATGACGTTCTGGTCGGCCAGGGACACGGCACCCTTCTCCGCGACCAGCTCACAGCGGATGTCGTAGCCGTACTGGCAGTTGACGAAGACCTCGTCGTCGACGCGCACGCCTGACTCGGTCGTCAGCACGACCACCAGCGGGTCCTGCAGATGCTCGAAGCGCAGCGACGTCTTCTTCGGCTTGTCAACGCGAGCCGAGACGAACTCTTCGCCGAGCAGCCAGCGCATGGTGTCGATCTCGTGGATCGCCGTGTCGTTGATCGCCATGTCCCAGGTGTAGAAGTCCGGCACAGTCGGGTTGCGGTGAGCACAGTGCACCATGAGCGCCTCGCCAAGCTCACCGCTGTCGAGAATCCGCTTCATCTCCCGATAGGACTGGTCGAAGCGACGCATGAAGCCGACCGTGACGAGTCGGCGCCCCGCGGCCTGTTCGGCCTGCATGATCCGCAACGCTGCGTCGGCGGTCGGGGTGAGCGGCTTCTCGCAGAAGACCGGCTTGCCTGCAGCGATGCACGCGAGCACGTCCGGCTCGTGCGCCGGTCCGTGGCTGCAGATCATCACCGCGTCGACGTCGCTGGTGATGAGCTCGGCCGATGTCACGTATGCCGTGGCCCCGATCCGCGCCGCGACCTCGGCAGCCTTGGCTGCGTCGACGTCGCTCACCGCGACGACGCGCCCGCCCGCGATGACGCTGTGGATCCGGTCGATGTGGGCCTGGCCCATGCCGCCCGGGCCGATCATGCCGATTCTGACGGTCATTGCCGTGCTCCTTACTTCAGGCCGAGGCCGAGGGAGGCCAGGTACTCGCGGGTCTTGACCGCGTTGGGGAAGGGGTAGTCCTTGGCGCAGCCGTACATGTCCTGCTCGCAGACCACGTAAAGCTCCTTGTCGAGGTCGGCAAGGGCCTCGATGAGCTGGCCCATATCGGGCAACCCGGCCGGAGGCGCCACGGAGCAGCCGGCATGCACGGCCCTGACGAACGGCCAGTCCTCGTCGTGGGCCTGCTGCACCAGCGCCTGGTCCATGGCCTTGATGTGGACGTAGGAGATCCGCTCGGGGTACTTGCGGCACAACTCCATCGGGTCGCCGCCGCCGTAGACGATGTGCCCGGTGTCCAGGCAGAAGCCGACGTAGTCGGGGTCGGTGGCCTGGAAGATCCGGTCGATGTCCTCGGGCGTCTCGATGTGGCTGTCCCCGTGCGGGTGCAGCACCATCTGCAGGCCGTAGTCCTCCTTCATGATCCGCCCGAGCTTGTCGGCGTTCTTGATGTAGAGGTTCCAGGCCTCGGTGCTGAGGGTGCGGTCGTCGGTATAGGCGCCGCTCTTCTCGTCGCGGAACATCGGAGGCAGGTGGACGACGTACTTGGCACCGACCGCTGCGTGGGTCTCGCCGATGGCGCGGAAGAAGGTCTCGGTGTCGTTCCATGCCTCGGCCTTGTGCAGGATCCCCCAGCCGGTGCCGGCGACCACGGTGAAGCCGTGTTCGTCCATCACGTCGCGCAACGCCACCGGGTCCTTGGGGAAGTAGCCGAACGGCCCGGTCTCCATGACCGAGAAGCCGGCGGCCGCCATCTCCTTGAGGGCAACATCCCAGTCGATCTGCTTGTCGTCCTGAGGGAACCACACCCCCCACTGGTCTGGGCACACCCCGATGGTGAGCTTGCTGTAACGCGGGTCGGTGTTGCGAGCCTTGGACTCGGCCATGGCGCTTTCCGCTCAACATTGGGGGAATCTGCCCCGAGACTATTGGTGTCCTAATGTGCTGTCAATAGGTCAAAGACCGCCCGGGCGCGGTGTGACCAAAGCGACGTGGCACGGCATACCAGCCGTATGCCGTGCCACGTCGCGGAGCCAGCCGAGCGACTACTTGTTCTGCGGGAACCCGAGGTTGAGACCGCCGTGGCTGGGGTCCAGCCAGCGCTGCGTGATCGCCTTGGTGCGGGTGAAGAAGTGCACGCCCTCCATGCCGTGGGCGTGACTGTCACCGAAGAGCGAAGCCTTCCACCCGCCGAAGGAGTAGTAGGCCATCGGCACCGGGATCGGCACATTGATGCCGATCATGCCGACCTGCACCTCGTTCTGGAAGCGCCGGGCGGCACCGCCGTCGTTGGTGAAGATCGCCGTGCCGTTGCCGTAGAGGTTCGAGTTGATGAGCGCCAGCCCCTCGTCATACGAGGCGACGCGCACGACCGACAGCACCGGCCCGAAGATCTCGTCCGTGTAGATCGACATGTCCGTGGCGACCTTGTCGAAGAGCGTGGGGCCGACGAAGAAGCCGTCGTCGCCGCCGTGGAACTCGGTCTTGCGGCCGTCGACGACGAGCTCCGCACCGGCGTCCTGGCCCGACTCGATGTAGCCAACGATCCGGTCGCGGGCGACCGCCGTGACGATCGGGCCCATGTCGCAGCCCGTGGCGCCGTCCCCGGTCTTGAGGGTGGCCATCCGGTCGGTGATCTTGCCGACCAGCTCGTCGGCGATCGAGTCGACGGCCAACAACACCGAGATCGCCATGCAGCGCTCACCCGCCGAGCCGAAGCCGGCATTGACGGCCGCGTCGGCGGCGAGGTCGAGGTCGGCGTCGGGCAGCACGAGCATGTGGTTCTTGGCGCCGCCGAGTGCCTGCACCCGCTTGCCGTTGGCCGTGCCCCGCTCGTAGACGTACTTGGCGATCGGCGTCGAGCCGACAAACGACAGCGAGCGGACCGCCGGGTTGTCCAGCAGCGCGTCGACCGCCTCCTTGTCCCCGTGCACGACGTTCATCACGCCGTCGGGCAGACCCGCCTCCCGCCACAGCTGCGCGATGGCGTTGACCGCCGAGGGGTCCTTCTCCGACGGCTTGATGACCACGGCGTTGCCGGTGGCGATCGCGATGGGCACGAACCACATCGGCACCATGGCCGGGAAGTTGAACGGCGAGATCACCCCCACCACCCCGAGCGGCTGCAGGATCGAGTAGGCGTCCACATTGGTGGAGACATTCTCGGAGAAGCCACCCTTGAGCAGATGCGGTATGCCGCAGGCGAACTCGACAACCTCGAGGCCACGGGTGACCTCCCCCAGTGCGTCGGAGGTTACCTTGCCGTGCTCGGAGGTGATGATCTCGGCGATCCGCTCCTTGTTGTCGTTGAGCAGCTGGCGGAAGGCGAAGAGAACCTGGGTGCGCTTGGCCAGCGAGGACGCTCCCCACGCCTTGGCGGCTACATCGGCCTGTGCGACGATCTCGTCGACGAGGGCCTTGCTGGCGAAGTCGACCCGGCCGGTGACCTCACCGGTCGCCGGGTTGTAGACATCGCCGGTGCGCTCCGCGGTCCCCTCCCAGGGAGTGTGGCCGACGAGGTGGGTGATGCGACGCGGGCTGCTCATGCAAGTGCTCCTCGTGCTAGGACGTGGCCGTGGCTAAATGTTCTAACATATTACCCTAGGTGGCGGCGAACCGCCACCGTCCTGCGGCTCAGAGTCCGGGGATCTCTGTGAGAGTCACCCGCCGGCCCTCACGCCGCGAGAGCCCACAGGCCTGCGCGACGCGGAAGGCTTCGAGCGCGTCGCGCACGGAGCACCGGCTGGTCACCAGGCCCTGGGCGACATCGACGAAACATGCCATCTCGGCGCGATAGGCCGCCTCGAACCGCTCCAGGAAGGACCGGTGCGCCGGCCCGGCGGGGAAGGTCGCGCCCGGCTCGGCCGAAGACATCGGATAACGATCGTCCAGTCCGGTGGCCAGCGCCCCCTGGCTGCCGTGCACCTCCATCCGGATGTCATGTCCGGCTGCGTTGTAGCGGGTCACCGAGGTCACCACAAGGGTGTCGTCGTCGAGGGTGAGCAGCGCCGCCGCCGTGTCGACGTCTCCGGCCTCGGTGAAGAACTTCTCCCCCTTGTTGGCGCCCACGGCATACACGCTGGCGATCTCGCGGCCGGTGACATACCGGATGACGTCGTAGTCGTGGATTGCCGCGTCCTGAAAGAGCCCACCGGAGGTCGGCAGATAGTGCGGCGGCGGCGGACTCTGGTCGTGGGTCGCAGCGCGGATGGTGTGGACGAATCCGAGCTCTCCGGAATGGATCGCGTCGTGCAGGCGCTGGTAGCCGACGTCGAAGCGCCGTTGGAAGCCGACCTGCACCGGCACCCCCGACGAGACCTCGAGGCGCGCCAGTTCGATCGTCGCGTCGAGGGTGCCGGCGACGGGCTTCTCACAGAAGGCCGGTATGCCGGCCAGCAGCGCGGACTGCAGCAGCTCGGCATGGGTGTGCGTCGCGGAGGTGATCAGCACGGCGTCGAGGCCGCGGCCGAGCAGCTGTCGCGCATCGGGCGACACGCTCGCCCCCAGCTCGGCAGCCAGCGCCTCGGCCGTCCCACTCACCGGATCGGTGAGTACGAGCTCGGTAACCACAGGTAGCCCCACGAGGGTGCGGGCGTGGAAGGCGCCGATACGTCCGACGCCAATGATGCCGATGCGCATGACATGCCTTTCGAAATGAGTGGGGAGGGGCGAGGATCTGTCAGCGTCCGAAGGGCAGCCGCGGGTCGGTCACCTGGTCCGCCCAGGTGTCCCGGACCCAGGCGTGCGCCGGGTCGTCGCAGATCAACCAGGCCCGGGTCGCCCCTGGGCCGGCCATCACGTTGAGGTAGTAGAGGTCGTAGCCCGGCGGCGCCATGGCCGGGCCGTGCCAGCCGTGCGGGATGAGCACCACGTCGCCGGAGCGCACCTCGGCGAGCGTGTCGATCGGCGCCGCCTCGGTGCCGTAGTTGCGCAGATAGGCGATGCCCTCGCGCGACGCCGCGTCGGCCCCCCCGGTCGGGGAGACCTCCATGTAGTAGATCTCCTCGAGCGCGGTCTCCCGCCCGTGTCGTTCCTCGTCGTGCTTGTGCGGCGGATAGGACGACCAGTTCCCGGCCGGGGTGATGACCTCGCACGCGATGATCGAGTCCGCCTCGAGCACCCCCGGGGTGCCGAAGTTGTGCACCTGGCGGGTCGCCGCGCCGGCACCGCGCAGCTCGACCGGCACGTCGGCCGCCGCCAGATAGCGCGGCGGATATGCCGTGCGCGCCACCGCGAGCGGCAGCGCGATCCGCGCGCCTGCCGTCGAGCTGACCGTGAACCAACTGTCGCGCGGGACGTAGACCAGATCGGACGGTCCGGCGAAAACCCCTGCGCGGCCGAGCAGTTCGAACCGTTGACCGTCGGTGTCGACGGTCGCCGATCCCCACAGCGGCAGCACGATCCACTCGCAGTCGCCGGTGTCCACGGTCCGGGACTCGCCCGGGGCGAGGGTCACGGCATACAAGCCGGTGTGCGACCACCCGGGATCTCCGGGACGGATCCGCACGTCCCACTCGCCGTCCCCGCTCGATCCGGCCGCACGCAACCAGTCAGTCATGCCGTCCTCCATGGACCAGCGCCGCGGCTGTGTCGACTGCCGCGGCGACGTCGTCGTCGGCTGGATAGAGCAAGCTCCGCCCGACCACGAGGCCAGCGGCTGCCGGGCAGGTCAGTGCTTGTTGCCAGGTCAGGTAGGTCTCGTCGGGGTCGCCCGTGGGGTCACCGCCGAGCAGCAGCGTGGGCAGCGTCGTCGCATCGAGCACGCGCTGCATGTCGTCGACGACCGGCAACTTGAGCCAGGTGAAGGCGCTGGTCGGGCCGAGGCCGGCGACGACATGAATGGAACGGATCACCGAGTCGGGGTCGAGCAGGTTGACCACCCGGCCGTCGCGCCGCACCGACAGGAAGGGCTCGACCATCGCCATCTTCTGCGCGGCCGCGAGGTGACCGACGGCCTGCCCGCTGGCCTCGAGCGTCGACGCCGTGCCGGGGTCCTCGAGGCAGACCCGGGTCAGCATCTTGCCGCCGTCCAGGCCGAAGCGCGTGATCGTCGCCGCGTCGTATGCCGTGAACCGGTCGTCCAGCTCGAAGCTCGCCCCTTGCAGGCCACCGCGATTCATCGAACCGATGACCACTCGGCCGTCGAGCAGGCCGGCGAGGAGCAGGTCCTCGAGGATGTCGGGGGTGCCGAGCACCCCGTCGACCCCGGGGCGCGCGAGTGCAGCTTCGAGCCGTCCGAGCAGGTCAGTGCGGGAAGCCATCGCGCGGGCGTCGGCACGCACCCCAAGGGCCCCGCGCGCCGGATGGTCGGCGGCGATGAGCAGAAGCCGGCCGTCGGCCGGTCGCCGCGCCGGCGCCCGGTCAGCCCAGGCTTGCGCGACCGCTCCTGGCTCGCGGATCCGCCGCGCCGTCAGGGCGGCCGGGTCGACGCGTGACGCGCTCATGAGCCTGCCTCCGCCATCAGGGCGCGGACCTGCGCGTCGGTCGGCATGGCGGTCGAGCACTCGAGGCGCCCGGCGACGAGGGCACCCGCCGCGCTGGCGAATCGGATGGTCTCGGCCAGACCCCAGTCGTTGAGCAGGCCGTGGCAGACCGCCCCGCCGAAGGCGTCTCCGGCGCCGAGTCCGTTGACGACGGTGACCGGGGTGGGCGGGCACTCGAAGCTCTCGTCGGCGGTCACCGCGAGAACACCGCGGGGGCCCTGTTTGACGATCGCCAGCTCGATGCCACGGTCGAGCAGGGCGCGAGCGGCTCGCTCGGGCACGGTCTCCCCGACGGCGACCCGGCACTCCTCGAGGTTGCCGATGGCCACGGTGGAAACCTCCAGGGCGGCTGCCGCTGCGCGAGTCGCGTCCGATTCGTGGAGCCAGAACATCGGCCGATAGTCCAGGTCGAGCACCGTGCCCGGGGCGCGGCCGCGCAGCTGCCAGGCCGCCGCGTGGGCGGTGCGGCTCGGCTCGGCGGACAGCCCCGTCAGGGTGGCCCAGAAGACCCGGCTCTCGGCGACGGCCACCGGGGGGATCTGCTCGGGCGCGATGCGCAGGTCGGGCGCCTGGGGGTAGCGATAGAAGTAGAGCGGGAAGTGGTCAGGTGGGAAGAGCTCGCAGAAGGTGACCGGGGTGGGCAGCCATGGGTCGGTGCCGACGAAGCTGGTGTCGACGCCGAGCTCGTCCAGGGTGCGCTTGACGAACCGCCCGAAGGGGTCGTCGCCGGTGCGGGTGATGATCGCCGAGGTGTGGCCGTAGCGCGCAGCGGCGACGGCCACATTGGTCGCGCTCCCGCCGAGGAACTTGCCGAAGGTGCGCACGTCCTCGAGGCCGACGCCGGACTCCATCGGGTAGAGGTCCACCCCGACTCTGCCGATGCACACGACGTCGAAGGATTGCGGTGTCATCGCTCCTCCTTCTCGTTTCGACGGTCGGCGGGTCGGGCGCTGCCCAGCCTGCCCGAATCGGACGCCGCGTGTCAAGATTTGTTAGGACAAATGAACCTCCTTATGTGGTAGAAGTTCCTGACATATGCTCCACCTGTGCAGCAGATCCAGGTGATCATCGACCGCTCCAGCCCGGTGCCGCTCTACCACCAACTCGCCGAGCAGCTCACGGCTGCCGTCGAGAACGGCACCCTGCAGCCCGGCGACCCGTTCGAGAACGAGCTGGCCCTGGCCGATCGGCTCGACCTGTCCCGCCCGACCGTGCGCCGCGCCATCGCCGAATTGGTGGCGCGCGGGCTGCTCGTCCGGCGCCGTGGGGTGGGCACCGCAGTCGCAAGCGAGGTCATCCATCGACGCGACGAGCTCACCAGTCTCTTCGAGGACATGAAACGCAAGGGGCACAAGCCGATCACCCGTGTGCTCGACCTCGACCGGCAGGCGGTCAACGCGCGCGCTGCCGCTGCGCTCAACCTGCCACCGGAGACCCCGCTGCTCTATGTCGAGCGACTGCGCCTCGCCGGCGAGGTCCCCACGGCGCTCATGCACAACTGGCTCCCGCCGCAGTTCAACGACATCGCGGCCGAGGATCTCGCCGACGGAAGCCTGTATGCCGTGCTCCGCGCCCGCGGCGTGCGCCCGGTCGTCGCCCACCAGACCATCGGCGCGCGTCGTCCCCGGTCGATCGAGCGCAAGCGACTCGATCTGGCCCCTGGGGATCCGTTGCTCACGATGACCCGACGGGCCTATGACGCCGCCGGGGTCGCCATCGAGTTCGGCGACCACTGCTACCGCTACGACCAGTACGCCTTCGACGTCACCGTCCACGAGCGCTGACCCCCACTTCTCCCCTCCCGCCCCTTCCGCCCCTCCCGCCCCTCCGGCTACCTCCCCCGGCCCCCCTCCGTCCCCCCCGCTGGCGTGTAACCGCTTGCGCGTTGCCGATTGGGCGCAGAATCGGCCTTTCGGCGCCCAAAAGGGCGGCGAGTGTTGTCGATTTGACCGCCGCGAACGGCAGACGCGCGAGCCTGCTCGCCGCGAGCCGTCGACCCCCCTCGTGTCTCCCGCGTGAGCCGGTGCCCGCTGCCGCCGGTAGCCAACCTCGAATCACCGTGCACGGCATACCTCCGGCCTTGGCATACCTCCGGCCTTGGTATGCCGTGCCGCCTCGCCTGGCGTGCCGTGCTCTCCGGCGCCCTCGTCCACTCGGCAACACTCGCCGCACTTCTTGACGCCTTCTCCGCCAAATCGCGCGCAATCGGCAACGGGCAAGCGCTTACTCGCCGGAGGGGGAGGGGGAGGGGGAGGGCGAGGGGGGGTGGTGCGGGGAGGGTGAGGAAGGCTAGTGTTGCGAATGTCCTAACATTCTCAGGAGGTTGTCGCCGTGAAGATCGCCCAGGACCCGACCCCGTTCCACCACGACGCCGAGCTGCTCGACTTCCCCAAGCTCATCGCCGATCTGGGTTACGAGCACATCCAGCTCACGCCGCACCGCGACCTCATCCCCTTCTTCCGCCACCCGAAGGCCGACGACGCCCTGGTCGGCAAGCTCAAGAAGGCCTGCGCCGACGCGGGCATCACCATCGCGTCGGTGCTACCGGTGCAGCGCTGGTCCGGGCCGGACGAGTGGGCTCGCGAGGCAGCCGTGCGCAACTGGAAGCGCATCATCCAGATCACCGTCGACCTCGGTTGCTCGGTCATCGGCACCGAGTTCTCCGGTCGCCCGGAACGGCCCGAGGAGTCCGAGGCCGCGTTCTACCGGTCGATGGAGGAGCTGCTGCCGATCATCGAGCGCGAAGGGATCGACCTGCTCATCGACCCACATCCGGACGACTTCGTCGAGGACGGGCTCGAGGCGATCCGGGTCATCCGCGGGCTGAACTCCCCGAACGTGGGGATGGTCTATGTCGCCTGCCACACCTACCACATGGGCCACCCCATGCGGCAGATCATGCGCAGCGCCGGCGACCTCATCCGCCTGGTCCACGTGGCCGACACCATGGACCACCACCGCTCGCACGGCCTGCGCTACATCTCCAACCCCCCGGGCAACGCCGCGCGCGTCCACCAGCACCTGCGGATCGGGGACGGCGACCTCGACTGGGACGACTTTTTCGGCGGCCTCGCGGAGATCGGCTTCTACGACCGGCCGGGGACCGTGATGTGCAACAGCGTCTTCGCCGAGGACGAGACCGGGCAGGAGATGGCCCGCTACCAGCTCGACACGATGAAGCGGTATGTCGCGGCCCACCATTCACCTCAGGATTGAATGTCACTTTGTCAGGACAAGCTATTGACAGGAGGACGCGGATCAAGGTTAGATCGTGTCACGCCCACCGTCGGGCGGGAGCTGTGCCGAGGCCAGCGCTCACACCGACCATGCCGGGAGGACTCATGTCTACTCACACCTCACCGCTACTCACGATGACGCAGACGACGCCCACGGCCCTGTGGAACGACTCGGCCGATCCGCGCGAGCTGTCGCAGTCCATCTCCTGGGGCGCCGTCGGGGCCACCTGCAATCCGGTCATCGCGGTGACCTGCGTCAAGGCCGACCTGCCCCGCTGGTCCGCTCGGATGCGAGAGATCGCGGACGAGCACCCCACCGCCACCGAGTCGCAGATCGGTTGGCAGGTCGTCGAGGAGATCTCCAAGGAGGCCGCGCACCTGCTCGAGCCGGCGTTCGCGGCATACCACGGCCACAACGGGCGACTGTCGATGCAGACCGATCCCCGACTGCACCGCGACGCCAAGGCGCTGGCCGACCAGGCGGTCTACTTCTCCACCCTCGCACCGAACGTCATCGTCAAGATCCCCGCCACCCAGACAGGCATCTCCGCGATCGAGGACGCCGTCTCCCGTGGCGTCTCGATCAACGTCACCGTGTCGTTCACCGTGCCCCAGGCACTCGCCGCCGCGGAGGCGATCGAGCGCGGCATGGCGGCCCGCGAGCAGGCGGGGCACGACGTGAGCGCGATGGGCCACGTCGTGACGATCATGGTGGGGCGCCTCGACGACTGGATGAAGGATGTCGTGGCCCGCGACGGCATCGACGTCGACCCGAGCTACCTCGAATGGGCCGGAGTGGCCGCCTTCAAGAACGCCTACCGGATCTTCCAGGAGCGCGGTTTCCGATCGCGACTGCTGGCCGCGGCCTACCGCAACCAGCTGCAATGGACCGAGTTGGTCGGCGGCGATGTGGTGCTCTCACCGCCCTTCGGTTGGCAGGAGAAGTTCCAGGCCAGCGGCCATGAGCCCCTCCCCCGCATCGACGTCCCGGTCGACCCGCAGATCCTCGCGGCGCTGCAGACGATCCCGGACTTCGTGCGCGCCTACGAACCCGACGGCATGACCACCGCCGACTTCGACTCCTTCGGGGCCACGCGCAAGACTCTGCGCCAGTTCCTCGGTGCCGACGAATCGCTCGACCAGCTGGTCCGCGACGTCCTCGTCCCGGCCCCCTGAGCCCCGGCCGGACCTGAGCCACCCACAAACCGAGGAGCACCGATGTCCGAGACGATCCGGCTAACCGTGGCCCAAGCGCTCGTGCGCTTCCTGTCCAACCAGTTCTCCGAACGTGACGGGGTCGAATACCGTCTCGTCACAGGCATCTTCGGCATCTTCGGACATGGCAATGTTGCCGGCGTCGGGCAGGCCCTGCTCCAGGACCAGGTTGCCGCCGAGGCGGAGGCCGACGGGTCCGACGTCGAGCATCTGCCTTACCTGCTCGCCCGCAACGAGCAGGGCGCGGTGCACGCGGCCACGGCATACGCACGGACTCGCAACCGGTTGCAGACCATGGCGGTGACCACCTCGATCGGCCCGGGAGCCACCAATATGGTCACCGGCGCAGCGCTTGCGTCGACCAACCGCATCCCGGTCCTGCTCTTCCCCTCCGACCAGTTCGCCACGCGCATCCCCGACCCCGTCCTGCAACAACTGGAAGACCCGGGCACCCTGGACGTCTCGGTCAACGACGCCTTCCGCCCGGTGTCACGCTTCTTCGACCGGATCAACCGTCCCGAGCAACTGATCCCCTCACTGCTCAACGCCATGCGCGTGCTGACCGACCCCGCCGACACCGGGGCGGTGACCATCTGTCTGCCGCAGGACGTGCAGGCCGAGGCCTTCGACTGGCCGACCGCCCTCTTCCGCAGACGGGTCTGGCACATCGGCAGGCCGGCCCCCGAGCGTGCCGCACTCGCGCGTGCCGTCGAGGTCATCCGGTCGGCGCAGCGACCGCTGGTCGTCGCCGGCGGCGGGGTGGTGTATGCCGAGGCGTCCGAGCAGTTGCGCGCCTTCGCCACCGAGACCGGCATCCCCGTCGCGGACACCCATGCGGGCAAGGGCGCGATCAACTGGGACCACCCGCTCGCCGTGGGCGGCCTCGGGTCGACCGGCACATCGGCCGCCAATGCCCTTGCGCGAGAGGCGGATGTGGTCATCGGCATCGGCACCCGATACTCCGACTTCACTACTGCGAGCCACACCATCTTCGCAGACCCCCACGTGCGCTTCGTCAACGTCAACACCCTCGGTTTCGACGCGGCCAAGCACTCGGCGACCATGCTCGTGGCCGACGCCCGTGAGGCACTGACCGCGCTGACCGAGGCCCTCGCCGGATGGGGCACCGACGCGGCGTACCAGCAGCGTGCCGCCGAGCTCGACGCGGAATGGCAACGCGTCACCGACGAGTGCTACCACCGCGCCCAAACTCCACTGCCCGCCCAGACCGAGGTCTTCGGCGCGCTCAACGAGCTCATGGGCCCGGAGGATGTCGTCATCAACGCCGCCGGCTCCATGCCCGGCGACCTGCAGTGCCTTTGGCGCGCATCGACCCCGGTGCAGTACCACGTCGAATACGCCTACTCCTGCATGGGATACGAGATCCCGGCCGCGCTCGGCGCCAAGCTCGCCCTCGGTGAGGACCACGAGGTGGTGGCGATCGTCGGAGACGGCACCTACCAGATGCTCCCCCAGGAGATCGCGACGATCGTCTCCGAGGGACTCAAGGTCATCTTGGTGCTCCTGCAGAACCACGGGTTCGCGTCCATCGGAGGGCTGTCGGAGTCGCGCGGATCGCAGCGCTTCGGCACTCAATATCGGATGCGCAACCGCGCGAGCGGCCGGCTCGACGGCGACTACGTGCCCTTCGACCTCGCCGCCAACGTCGCGAGCTGGGGCGCAGACGTGTTGCGCTGCAGCACGATCGAGGACTTCCGGGCCAACTACGCCAAGGCCGTGGCGTCGGACCGCACCACCGCGCTCTACATCGAGACCGACCTCATGGGCCCCAACCCGCCCGGCAGCGCGTGGTGGGACGTGCCCGTCTCGCAGGTCTCCGAGCTGACCAGCACGCAGACGGCATACGCGGAATACACCCGCGAGAAGACCGCCCAGCGCCACTACCTCTGAAAGGCCAATCACCATGCGTGACATCGGCGTCGGCGTCATCAGCCTCGGCTGGATGGGGCGCCTGCACTCCACCTCCTATCTCGCGGCACCGCTGCGGTATGCCGACCTCGGCGTCCGCACCCGGCTGCTCGCTGCCGCCGATCCGGTGCCCGAGGCTCGCGAGTATGCCGTGGGCCAGCTCGGTTTCGAACGCGCGGTCGCCGACTACCGTGAGGTCTTGGCCGACCCCGAGATCGAGGCCGTGTCGATCTGTTCACCCAACTTCCTCCACAAGGAGATCGCGCTGGCCGCTGCGGCCGCCGGCAAGCCCTTCTGGATCGAGAAGCCGATGGGTGTGACGGCGGCCGAGAGTGCGCAGATCGCCCGCGCTGCCCAGGCCGCCGGACTGGTCACCTCGGTCGGCTTCAACTATCGGCATGCCCCGGCGATCGCCCGCGCCCGCACCCTCATCCGTGAGGGTGCGCTGGGCCGGGTGACAAACATCCGGGTCTGGCTCATCGCCGACTACGCCTCCTCCCCCGAGGGGCCGTTGACCTGGCGCTACGACCCGGCTCGGGCCGGTTCGGGCGTGGTCGGCGACCTCATGTCCCACGGTCTGGATCTGGCGCAGTTCCTCGTCGGTCGGGTCCAGTCGGTCACCTCGCTCACCTCGACCTTCATCAGCGAGCGGCCCATTCCCACCAAGGTCGGGGTCGGCCACGGCGGTTTCGAGGTCGGCGACGAACGGGGCCCGGTCGAGAACGAGGACTACGTCGGGATCCTCGCCCGCTTCGACAATGGCGTGGTCGGGACGCTGGAGTCCTCCCGGGTCGCTGTCGGTCCACGCGCGGAATACGTGGTCGAGGTCTACGGCACCGAGGGCTCGGTGCGCTGGAACTTCGAGCGGATCAACGAGCTGCAGACCTGCCTGCTGAGGGCCACCGGTGGTGGACCGGAGCACGGCTACACGACGGCCCTCGCCGGTCCCAACCACGGCGATTTCGCGCGCTTCCAGCCTGGACCCGGAGTGCCGATGGGCTTCGACGACCTCAAGGTCGTCGAGGCGGCGCTCTTCCTGCGCTCGGTGGTCACCGGCTCGCAGCTCGCCCCGTCGGTCGCCGACGGTTGGGCTGCGGCCGAGGCGGCCGAGGCCGCCGTGGCATCCGCGGCGGACGGCGCCTGGCACCACGTGCCCCGGGTCGAGGGCACGACGACCTTCGACGCCTGAGGCCCGGGACTCAGTCCAGGGTGCGACCGGTGAGCCGGTGGTAGGCCTCGAGATAGCGGTCCCTCGTCTGCTCGACCACGTCCTCGGGCAGCGGCGGTGGCGGTTCGCCCGAGTCGCGGCGCCACCCGCTGGCCTCCGACAGCAGCCAGTCCCGGACGAACTGCTTGTCGAAGGAGGCCTGCGGGCGGCCCGGCTGCCACTGGTCGGCCGGCCAGAAGCGCGAGGAGTCGGGCGTGAGCACCTCGTCGGCGAGCACGAGGTGGGGTCCGTCGGCGCCGTCCGGGCGCGACCGGTCGATCCCGAACTCGACCTTGGTGTCGGCGATGAGGATGCCGCGCGCCGACGCGATCTCGTTGCCGCGGCCCAGGATCCGCCGAGTGAGGACGTCGACCCGAGCGGCAACCTGGGACCCGACGAGCGCCTGTACCTGGGCCATCGTCATGGGTTCGTCGTGCTCGCCGACCGGTGCCTTGGTCGAGGGGGTGAAGATGGGCGCGGGCAGCCGCGAACCGTCCTCGAGCCCCGGGGGCAGCGGCACTCCGCTCACGGTGCCGTCGCGCCGATAGTCCGCGAGCCCGCCGCCAGTGAGAAAGGCGCGCGCCACGCATTCGATGGGCAGCATCTCCAGCCGCCGGACGAGCACCGCCCGCCCGGCGACCTCGGCCGGCACGTCGGTGGACAGCACGTGGTGCTCCACGCCTTCGAGCTGGTCGAACCACCAGAGCGAGAGCTGGGTGAGCACCCGTCCCTTGTCGGGGATCGGCGTGTCGAGGATGTAGTCGAAGGCCGAGATCCGGTCGGAGGCGACGAGCAGCACCTGGTCCTCGCGCGCGACCCCGGTCGACGGGTCGAGTGGCGCGTAGAGATCGCGCACCTTCCCCGAGTGGACGCGGACGAACCCGGGCAGGTCGATCCCGCTCACGCTGCGCCTCCTGGCACGAGGACCTCGCCGCGGGCGGCGGCGAGGGCGATGTCCCGACGGTGGTGGGAGCCGTCGAGGCGGATCCGGGAGATCGCCTCGTATGCCGCGGCCCGCGCGGCATCGAGCGTCGCGCCGAGCGCGACGACGTCGAGCACCCGGCCACCCGAGGAGCGCAGTACCCCGTCGGAATCCACCCGGGTGCCGGCGTGCAACACCCACGCGCCCGGGACCTCGGCCGCCTCCTCGAGCCCGGCGATCGGGTCGCCGCTGCGCGCGGCCGCGGGATAGCCGTCGGCCGAGACGACCACCACGACCGCCGACTCCGGGCGGTTCCTGAGGTCGTCGAAGTCGTCGAGTCGGCCGGTGGCGGCGGCATACAGCAGGGTGCCGAGCGGCGTGAGCAGCCGCGCCAGCGAGGCCTGGCCGTCGGGGTCGCCGAAGCGAGCGTTGAACTCCACCACCCGCGGCCCGCGCGAGGTGAGGGCGAGCCCGCAGTAGAGGGCGCCGACGAACGGGCAGCCCATCCGGTGCAGTTCGTCGATCGTCGGCTGGGCGACGTGTTCGACGACCCACTCCGCGAAGTGCAGCGGTGCCCAAGGCAGCGGCGAGTAGGCGCCCATGCCGCCGGTGTTGGGCCCCTCGTCGCCGTCGCCGATCCGCTTGAAGTCCTGGGCCGGTGCGAGCGCCCGGACGGTCGTGCCGTCGCTCACGCAGAAGACCGACACCTCGGGACCGTCGAGGTAGTCCTCGACGACGACCTGTCCACCCGGCCGGGACAGGCAGGCCCGCGCGTGGGCGAGAGCCTCGGAGCGCGAGTCGGTGACGACGACTCCCTTGCCCGCGGCCAGTCCGTCGTCCTTGACGACGTGCGGGGCGCCGAAGCTGTCGAGGGCGGCGGCCACCTCGTCCTCGGTCGTGCACACGTGGGCGAGCGAGGTGGGGACGCCGGCCGCCGCCATGACCGCCTTCGCGAAGGACTTGCTCCCCTCGATCCGGGCGGCGGCCGCGTCGGGGCCGAACACGGCATGGCCCGCCGCACGCAGCGCGTCGCCCACCCCTGCGACGAGGGGCGCCTCGGGCCCGACGACGACGAGATCGACGGTATGCCGCGCGGCCAGGGCGACGACCGCCGGCGCGTCGCACACGTCCGCGAGCGGCTCGCAGGTGGCGAGTTCGGCGATCCCGGGGTTGCCGGGGGCGGCGACGACGGCACTGACCGACGGATCGGCGAGCAGCCCGCGCACGATAGCGTGTTCGCGTCCGCCGGAGCCGATGACGAGGACCTTCACAGGAAGCCACCCTAACGGCCCACGGGACCGCCGGCCCGGCGTGTCTGGCGTGCCGGGAGGGATGGTCGAGGGCGTGGCCGCCGCACGGGCGAGGGCCGATCGGGGCGTCCCGCGCGGCATACGGAGGGGGACTAGACTCGTGGGTTCCGGGTCGGCGCGGGTCGACCACAGTGCACCACAGAGCCACGGACGGATCTCGGCAGCTGGATGGACGCGAACACCGCGGCGCCCGCGCCCCGCAAGGGGAGGCTGGGTCGTTGACGAGCACGGGCGGCGAGCGCCGGACCGCACAGGTCCTCGGTGACGACGTGAGCGTCGTCGGTGACGACGTGACCGCCTCGCAGGTGGCCGCCGAGTTGGCCGCCGAGCAGGCGCACGTCGACCTTGTCTACGCCGAGGTCGCCAAGGCCTCGGCCCGGGCTCGCTCGGTGGCCGCGGACGGAATGGCTCGCGGCCGCACCGAGCGCACGGGCACCGCGCGTGACGAGGAGCTCACCGGGCTGTTCGAGCGCGACGCCCTCGTCTTCCACGCGGCCCGTCGCCAGCAGGCACTCGACAGCCAATACGAGGGACTCGTCTTCGGCCGGCTCGACCTCGAGCACCCGCCGGTCCTCGAGGGCGCGACCACGGGGGCCAACGGCACGGAGGCCATCGGCACGGAGGCCAACGGCACAGCGGCGCAGGCACGGCATACATCCGGGAACGGCCTCGAGCGGGAGGTGCGCTACGTCGGGCGGCTCGGCCTGCGCGACGACGACTACGAGCCGCTCGTCATCGACTGGCGTGCCCCGGCGGCCGCCCCGTTCTACCGCGCGACCCCGGTCGAGCCGATGGGGGTGCTGCGCCGGCGGGTGCTGCGCTGCCGCGGCCAGGTCGTCGTCGGGATCGAGGACGACCTGCTCGCCGCCGACGCCCCGCCCGACCTCGTCGTCCTCGGCGACGGCGCGCTCATGGCCGCCCTCACGCGCAGCCGCGGCGAGCAGATGCGCGACATCGTCGCGACCATCCAACGTCACCAGGACGAGGCGATCCGGGCTCCGGCCAGGGGGGTCACCGAGATCGTCGGCGGCCCGGGCACGGGCAAGACCGTCGTCGCCCTCCACCGGGCCGCCTACCTGCTCTACTCCGACCGACGTCGGTTCGAGGGCGGCGGCGTCCTCGTCGTGGGGCCGTCCGCGGCATACACGGCATACATCGAGCGGGTGCTGCCCTCGCTCGGCGAGGACTCGGTCGCGCTGCGCGCGCTCGGCGACATCGTCGACGCCGTCTCGACCCAGCGCCACGACGAGCCGGCGGCCGCCGCCGTCAAGGGGTCGCTGCGGATGCGCGAGGTGCTCGGGCGCGCCGCCCGCGACGCCGCACCCGGCGCGCCGACCGAGCTGCGTGCCTTCGTCGCCGGGTATGCCGTGCGGCTGGACGGCGCGGTCCTCGACCGGGTCCGCGGGCAGGCGCTCCGCCAACATCCCCGCAACCTCGCCGTCGCGGCGGCGCGGCATGCCCTTGCCGAGGCGGCCTGGCGCGCGGTGCGGCACCCGGAGCGGGAGGATTTCCTCGCTCGGTTCGCCGACCACCTCGACGTCGACGCCTTCGTCCGCGACTGGTGGCCGCAACTGGACCCGCGCGAGATCCTCCTCTGGCTCGCCGATCCGACCCGCCTCGCCCGCTATGCCGAGGGGGTGCTCGCCGAGCGCGAACAGCAGCTCGTCCGTCGTTCGATCGAGGTCGCTCTCGAGACCGGCACGTGGTCGGTCGCCGACGTGGCCCTCGTCGACGAGCTCGCCGCCCGGATCGGGCCGGTCCAGGAAGAGGTCGAGGAACGCGACTTCTACCAGATCGACGCCCTCGACGCCCTCGAGGCGGCCGAGTTCCTCGGCCAGGGTCGCGAGGCAGCCCAGCCCGCCGCCCCCCTCCACGAGGTCGCCCCCCGCAGTGCCCGAGATCGCCTGCTCGCCGGGCAGATCGGTCGCCCGGAGGCCTATGCCCACGTGCTCGTCGACGAGGCCCAGGACCTGTCCCCCATGCAGTGGCGGATGCTCGGCCGGCGGGGACAGACCGCCTCGTGGACCGTCGTCGGCGACGCCGCGCAGAGCTGCTGGCCGGACCCCGAGGAGTCCCGGCGCGCCCGCACCGAGGCGTGGGGCCAGCAGCCCTACCGCGCGTTCCACATGCGCACGAACTACCGCAACGCCCGCGAGATCTTCGCCTATGCCGCGGACGTCGTGCGCGCGCAGCTGCCGGACGCCGACTTCCCGGACGCCGTGCGCGAGACGGGGGTCGATCCGGTGGTCGGAACGCTCTCCGACGACTCCGTCGCCGCTGTCGCCGCGGTCGGGGCCGCGGTCGACCAGCTGCTCGACGAGGTCGAGGGCCCGGTCTGCGTGATCGCCCCCGAGGCGTATGCCGCCGCCCTCGCTCCCCTCGACGGCTCCGCCGGCGGACGGGTGCGGCTCACGAACGCCCTCGCGAGCAAGGGCCTCGAGTGGGACGCCGTGGTCGTCGTCGCCCCGCAGGCGATCGTCCGGGAGTCTCCCGGCGGCATACGCACCCTCTATGTGGCGCTCACCCGAGCCGCACACCGGCTCACGGTCCTCCACGAGGCCTGACCTGCCGCACGGCTGATCTCCGTGCGATCACCCGCAACCGGCGCCGGGGCGCTTGCTCCCGCGAGATGCGTCCAGACCGAGCGAGCGCCTGAGTTGTGGGTCAGTCGGCCCCGAGCAGGTCGTGGCGCACGATGATCGCGTCCCGGCCGGGTCCGACCCCGATCGCCGACACCCGGGCCCCGATGAGTTCCTCGACCCGCAGGAGATAGGCCCGGGCATTCGCCGGCAACTCCTCGAAGGTCCGGCATTCGGTGATGTCCTCCCACCAACCCGGCAACTCCTCGTAGATCGGCCGCGCGTGGTGGAAATCGCTCTGGTTGACCGGCATCTCGTCGTGCCGCACCCCGTCGATCTCGTAGGCCACGCAGATCGGCACCCGCTCCAGACCGGTGAGCACGTCGAGCTTGGTGACGACGAAATCGGTCACCCCGTTGATCCGGGTGGCATAGCGCCCGATGACCGTGTCGAGCCAGCCGCACCGGCGAGGGCGGCCCGTGGTCGTGCCGTATTCCGCCCCGACCTTGCGGAGGAATTCGCCGTCGGCGTCGAACAACTCGGTGGGGAAGGGGCCCTCCCCCACGCGGGTCGTGTAGGCCTTGAGGATCGCGATGACCCGCTCGACCCGGGTCGGCGGTATCCCCGAGCCGGTGCAGGCCCCGCCAGCGGTGGCGTTGGACGAGGTGACGAATGGATAGGTCCCGAAGTCCACGTCGAGCAGGGTCGCCTGCCCCGCCTCCAGCAGCACCGTGTCGCCCCGGTCGAGGGCCTGTTGGAGCAGCAACGACGTGTCGCCGACCATGGGACGCAACCGATCGGCATACGAGAGGAGTTCCTCGACGACCTCGTCGACGGCAATCGCGCGCCGGTTGTAAATCTTCGCGAGCACCTGGTTCTTGATCCGCAGGGCCGCCTCGACCTTCTGCTCGAGGATGTGCCGGTCGAAGAGGTCCTGCACGCGGATCCCGGTGCGGGACATCTTGTCCGCATAGGTGGGGCCGATGCCGCGGCCGGTCGTGCCGATCTTGCGGGCACCGAGGAAGCGCTCGGTCACCTTGTCGAGCACCCGGTTGTAGGGCGCGATGACGTGGGCATTGGCGCTCACGACGAGCTTGGAGGTGTCGACGCCGCGGGCGTCGAGGCCGTCGATCTCGTGGAAAAGCACCTCGAGGTCGACGACGACGCCGTTGCCGATGACCGGGGTGCAGGTGGGGGTGAGGATGCCCGAGGGCAGCAGATGGAGGGCGTATTTCTCGCTCCCGCCGTCCGGCTGTTCGATGACGACCGTGTGGCCGGCGTTGTTGCCGCCGTTGAACTTCACGACATAGTCGACGCGGCTACCGAGCAGGTCGGTCGCCTTGCCCTTGCCTTCGTCGCCCCATTGGGCACCGACGAGAACGACCGCGGGCATCGGGGCTCCTTCCTGCGCGCGCTCGCGCAGGTGGCGAGCCAGCGCATCAGGCTACCGGGGCACTCGCCCCCACAGCCATCGCGTCCGTATGCCGTGCCGCTCGCGGAGGCTCGCCGACCCCGCGGGTGAGCAACCGGCCCGCCAGGCAGATCTCCCACGCGAACAGCGGCAAGACCAGCGCGGGCAGGACGGTGCCGACGCCGAAGAGGAGCCCGACGTTCATGCCGGCCACGAGCACCGCACCGACGAGGCCGAGCAGGGGGATGAATCGGGGCACGAGCCGGCGGCGCCACAACAGCACGGCGAGCACGCTCGCGTTCACCGGGTTGATCAGGCCGGGGCCGACGAGGAAGGTCCAGTCGTGCAGGAGGTGCAGGCCGGCCGCGACGCCGGCGTCGATCCCCGGCTGCGCCGTCGTCCCGGGACGGGCGACGACGGGGAGGATCGCGACGACGCCGGTGAGGATGACCGTCGCCTCGAGGGTGCGCAGGGCGACGTAGCCGAGCGCCGCGCCCGGCCCGTGCGGACGCAGCAGCGGATAGAGGGCGAGCGAGGTCCCGACGACGGCAACCGCGAGGACGACCTCGAGCAGCGTCGCGGTGAGCACCGACGCGCGTCCCGCGAGGGCGGCATTCGGGTCGAAGGCGGAGCCGCCGTAGAGCGGCACGGCGGCCACCGAGGTCACCCAGGTGACGGCATACAGGATGGCCGCGAAGCGGGCCAGGCGGCGCGGATCGGACATGGTGCGAACCTCCGGTCAGATCGAAGTGTACGGCGTACACCTTCGCTTCGACAGCATAGGTATACGATGTACACCTCGTCAAACTCGGAGGACGTATGCCGCCCACCCCCGCTCGCCGCGAGCCGCTCACCCGCGCCCGAGTGTTGGCCGCCGCGGTTGCCCTCGCCGACGCCGAGGGCATCGAGGCCGTGAGCATGCGCCGGGTGGCCGAGCGGCTCGACGTCGTCCCGATGGCGCTCTACAAGCACATCGGCGACAAGGAGGACCTGCTCGACGGGATGGTCGACGCCGTGATCGCCGACTTCCGAACCGCCGAGGGCATGCCCCAGAACGCCGACTGGAGAACGGGATTCGTCGCTCTTGTGCTCGGCGCTCGGGCCGCGCTCGGCATGCATCCCTGGGCCCGACGGGTCATCGAGACCCGCACCCGGCGCACCGCCACGGTGCTCGGCCACATGGAGGCGCTCACCCGGATCCTGCTCGACGGCGGCCTCTCCCCCGACCTGGCCCACCACGCGATGCACGCCCTCGGCAACCGGATCTGGGGTTTCAGCCCTGAGCTGTTCGACGACGACCCCGGCCATGCTGCCGTCGCGCGGGCCGAGTCGACTGCACCGGCACCGGACCCCACGGCATACCCGAGCATCCTCGCGGTCGCCGCGGACGCACGGGCGCGCCGTCCCGACGCGACCAGCTGCGACGAGGACTTCGAATTCGGCTTCGCGCTCGACCTCATCCTCGACGGGATCGAGCGCGCACGTTCGACCGGCTGGACCTCGCCCTGCTGAATGCTCCCGCGATGAGGCTGCGCAGGGGTTGCCACGGGGGCCGCGCCGGGCCCACTGTGGAGTATGCCGCCCAACGCTCCGTCCGACTCCGCTGCGTCCGACTCCGCTGAGTCGGCGGCCGGGTCTGGCGCGTCCTCACCCTCCGCCGACTGGGCCCGCATGGTGGCCGATCTCGAGCGCCTCGTGCGCCTGCGCACGCCGCCGGTCGCCCTCTCCCGGTTCGCCTCGGTCGACGACCTGGCCGCGATCCCCCGGCTGCGTCGCCCCGACGGGATCCACACCTTCGACCAGATCGTCGCCATGGCGGCAAGGCTCGGGTGGACCGTCGGGGCCACCGCGGCCGACTTCGTCCAACGGCAGTGCTCGGCCGTCCTCGGGCTCGTGCCGCGTGACGAGGAATGGCTCTCCGGGCGGGAGTTGGCCGGGGTGTGGTTCGCGACCGTCGAGGACTCCGCCGCCCACCAACGGTCGATGGACACCGCGCCCTACGGCCAGCACCAGGCCGTCGCGGTGTCGCCGCTCGCCTCCGGTCGGCTCGACCCACCCGACGTCGTGCTCATCTATGCGACGCCGGGCCAGATGATCCTCATGATCAACGGGCTGCAGTGGACCGGCTACCGGAAGATCGCCATGGGCTCGGTCGGCGAGTCCGCCTGCGCCGACTCGTGGGGTCGGGCCCTGGCCACCGGCGAGCCGTCGGTGTCGATCCCCTGCTTCGCGGAGCGCCGCTATGGCGCAGTGGCCGACGACGAGCTGCTCATGGCGACCCCGCCGAGCTTCCTGCCGACGATGATCGCCGGGCTGGAAGCCCTCTCCCGCAACGGTTTACGTTATCCGATCCCGCCCTACGGCATACAGTCCGACGCGCGCGCCGGACTCGCCCGCAGCTACGGCGGCTGACCGCGGCGACGGCGGCATACGATCGGGCCATGGAGATCACCGTCGCCGGCCGGGGCCGTTCGTCGCTGCCGCCCGAGCGGGCGACCGTGCGGATGACCGTGGGTTTCGAGGCCCCCGACCCGCAGACCGCGCTCGCGCGCACGACCGACCTGGTCCGTCAACTGACCGACTACCTCGCCGGGTTCGCGGCGATGGACCCGGCACCCACGACCTGGTCGGCGGTCGAGCCGATCCGCACCCGGAGCTGGCGGCCCTGGTCCGACAAGGGCAACCTTCCGCCCATGCGCTACGGCGCGATCTCGCAGGTGCAGGTGAAGTTCCGGGACACCGCGGCACTCGCGCACTTCCTCGACGGATGGGGCGGCGTCGAAGGTGTCACCGTCGGGAACGTGAACTGGACCCTCACCGACGCCACGCGCGTCGCCCAGGAATCGGCAGTGCTTCGCGAGGCGGTCGAGCGAGCCCGCGAGCGGGCCCAGATCATCGCGACCGCCGCCGGGGCCGGCGAGGTCCGGCTCGTCGAGGTCGCCGATCCCGGACTGCTCGGCGGTCAGCGGGTCGCGCAGGCCGGCGGGGCCCCCCAGTCGGTCGCGTCCCGAGCGGCGATGGGCGGCGGCGCGCCCGGCGCGGGCACACCCGCAGGGCCGATCGAGCTGTCCCCCGAGGACGTCGAACTGCACGCCGTCGTGCACGCGCGGTTCACCGCCGACTGACCGGTCGCGCCGCCGGGTTCCTGCGTCCGTGGGCAGATCAGGACGGCCAACCCGAAGGATCGCCGCGTGCGGCGCGGGGAGACCTATGAATCCGCACAAACGATCACTGGCCTCTGAGCGATCCGCATGAGCGCCTGAATCCGGCAAATCGTGACGCAGGTGAGGTACCGTCAACCCCATGTCCATGCCTCGCTATCGAATCAAGCAGGCCGCCGAGTTGCTCGGTGTCAGCGACGACACGCTCCGCCGCTGGGCCGAGTCGGGCAAGGTCGAGCTCGAGCACGACGGCTCCGGCCGGCTCGTTGTGCCCGGCGACGCGCTCGCGCAACTCGTCGCCGAGCAAGGCACCGGCCTCACCGCGGTGCCGGTGGTCGCCCAGAGCGCGCGCAACCACTTCCGTGGGCTGGTCACCCGCGTGGTCAAAGACACGGTCATGGCCCAGGTGGAGATCCAAGCCGGCCCGTTCCGGGTCGTCTCGCTGATGAGCCGCGAGGCGGCCGACGAGCTGCGGCTCGCCCCAGGCGTGCTCGCGGTCGCCACCGTCAAGGCCACCAACGTCACCGTCGAGATCCCCGACGCCTGAGCACGCCCGGTCGCGAAGGATCCCTCACATGGCCAACCTCAACCGCCGGGCCGGCCTCCACGTCGCCCCGATCACCCTCGCCCTCTCCCTCGCGGCCTGCAGCGCCGCCCAGCCGGTCTCCGGGGCCGCCACCTCCGGCCGGCCGACCGGGTCGATCACCGTGCTCGCGGCTTCGTCGCTCACCAATGCCTTCGACACCATCGACGCCACCTTCCAGAAGGCTCACCCGGGCGCGACGGTGACGGTGAGCTACGGAGCCTCCTCGGCGCTGGCCACCCAGATCGCCCTGGGCGCTCCCGCGGACGTCTTCGCCTCCGCCTCGCAGACGAACATGAACGCGGTCACCGCGGCTGGAGCCGCGGCGACGCCGACTCCCTTCGCGAAGAACGTCATGGAGGTCGTCGTCCCCGCCGGCAACCCGGCCCACCTCACGGCGCTGGCCGACCTGGCCAGGCCGGGAGTCAAGGTCGCCCTCTGCCAGGCCGAGGTCCCCTGTGGTGCCACGGCCGCCAAGGTCTTCACCAACGCCCACCTCACCGTCACGCCGGTGACCCTCGAAGCCGACGTGAAGTCCACCCTGGCCAAGGTCACCCTCGGCGAGGTCGACGCTGCGGTCGTCTACGTCACCGACGTGCTGGCCGCAGGTGGCAAGGTGACAGGCATCGAAATCCCCGCGGACGTCAACGCGTCCACGGCATACCTGATCGCCGTGCTCAAGGACAGCAAGAACGCCGCCCTGGCCCAGGCCTACGTCGCCTACATCCTGTCGGCCGAGGGCCAGAAGGTGCTGGCCGACGCCGGATTCGCCGCACCGTGAGCGATCGCGGAAGACCCCGCCCGCCGCTCGCCCTGGTCGGCCCGGCGACGGTGGGGGTCGCCTTCCTCACCCTCCCGCTGCTGGCGATGGTGCTGCTCGCGCCGTGGGGTGACCTGCCGAGCCTGCTCGCGAGCACGGCCGTCGTCCAGGCGCTGCGGCTCTCCCTGGTGACCGCGACGGTGAGCGCGGCCCTGTGTCTCACCGTCGGCGTCCCGCTCGGCTGGGTGCTCAGCCGAGGCACCTCCGGGGCGACCCGGGTGCTGCGCGCCCTCGTGACGGTCCCGCTCGTGCTGCCCCCGGTGGTCGGCGGCGTGGCCCTGTTGCTCGCCTACGGCCGCACCGGCCTGGTCGGCCGCCAGCTGTATGCCGTGACCGGCTGGCAGATCCCCTTCACGACCGTGGCGGTCGTGCTCGCCCAGACCTTCGTCGCCCTGCCGTTCATGGTCGTCACCGTCGAGGGGGCGCTGCGAGCCGCGGGACCGGACCTCGAGGAGGCCGCCTCCACCCTCGGAGCATCCCGCTGGTTTGCCTTCCGCACGGTGACCCTGCCCCTCATCGGACCGAGCATCGCCGCCGGCGCGGTGCTCTCGTGGGCCCGAGCCCTCGGCGAGTTCGGCGCGACCGTGACCTTCGCCGGCAACCTCCCCGGGGTCACCCAGGCGATGCCGAGCGCGGTCTACCGGGCCTTCGAGAGCGACCCTCCGGCCGCGGTCGCCCTCAGCCTCGTGCTGCTCGCCGTGTCGGTCAGCGTGCTGCTCGTCTTCCGCGACCGCTGGCGCGCCGGGGTCAGCCCATGGTGAAAACCGACAGCCTGTCGATCGCCGCGCACCTCCGCCGCGGGGAGTTCGTCCTCGACGTCGCGGTGGAGGTCGCGCCGGGCGAGACCCTGGGTGTCATCGGCCCCAACGGTGCCGGCAAGACCACCCTGCTGCGAGCCGTCGCCGGGCTCACCGCACTCGACCGCGGCCGGATCGCCTTGGGTTCGACGGTCTGGGACGACCCGGCCCAGGGGGTCTTCGTCGACCCGACCATGCGGGAGTGTCCGGTCGTCTTCCAGGACTACCGCCTCTTCCCGCACCTGAGCGTGCTCGACAACGTCGCCTATCCCCACCGGGCCCGGGGCGCCTCGCGCGCGGCGGCAAGGGATCGCGCGCGGCATACCGTGGAGCGCCTCGGTCTCGCCGAACTCTCCGCTCGGCTGCCCCGGGAACTCTCCGGAGGCCAGGCGCAGCGAGCGGCCATGGCGCGGGCGCTCACGACCGAGCCACGGGCCATCTTGCTCGACGAGCCGCTGTCCGCCCTCGATGCCCGGACCCGTCAGCAGACGCGGATCGAGCTCAAGCAGGTGCTGGCCGACTTCGCCGGACCGACCCTGCTCATCACCCACGACCCGCTCGAGGCGATGACGCTGGCCGACCGCCTGCTCGTCCTCGAGGGAGGCACCGTCACCCAGCTCGCCGCTCCGCGCGAGGTGGCCGCCCAACCGGTGAGCGACTACGTCGCCCGGCTGGTCGGCATCAACCTCTACCAGGGCACCCTCGTCGCCCCCGGGTCAGTCGCGTTGTCGCCCACGGGCGGGTCGCTGCGGACTACGAGTGACGCGTCCGACGGGGTGCCTCTCGGCCAGCCGACCCTGGTCGCGCTCGCTCCCAGTGCCATCGCCGTGCACCTCGACCGGCCGACGGCCCTCTCGGCCCAGAACGTGTGGGCCGGTCGGATCCGGGCGGTGGAGACCCTGCGGGATCGCATCCGGCTGGACGTCGACGGTGCGCCCCCCGCCCTCGTCGACATCACCCCCGCGGCCTTCGCCCAGCTCGGCCTGGACCTGGGCACGGAAGTCTGGCTGAGCGCCAAGGCCACCGAGGTCATCGCCTACGGGGCCCAGCCGGGCTGAGCGCCTGTCTGTGTGACCTATGGACCTCGCTGCACCGTGCGCCGCCCATAAGCGGTCGGCGTGCCGAAGAGTTCGACGGCGACGTCCTCGAGCCCCGGCCCTCCCGGTCAGAAGCCGAGGGCAGCCGCGGCCTCCGGCGAGCTGTCGCGGAGGAACTGTGCGCAGCGCACCTCCTCGTCGCTCTCGCCGATCACCCGGGCGGCCCGGGCGAGGGCGGCGAGCGAGCGCAGGAAGCCCCGGTTGGGTTCGTGCGACCACGGCACCGGGCCCTGACCGCGCCACCCGGCGCGACGCAGCTGGTCCAGCCCGCGGTGATAGCCCGTCCGCGCGAAGGCGTATGCCGTCACCGCGTCGTCGCGCGCCAACGCCGCCTCCGCGAGCAGCCCCCAGGCGAGCGAGGACGACGGGTATGCCGCCGCCACCTCGGAGAGCTGCGCGGACGGCATACCGGGGCCGAGCCCGAGAGCAGCGACGGCCGGGTCGGCCGGAAGGCGGGTCGCCGGGACCCCGAGGAGGTTGTCGGTCATGGGGGCGAGCCTAGACGCGCATCGCGCCCCCACCCAGGCCGGGCGGGGGCGCGATGCCGGTCAGATCAGGGACTCAGCTGGCGTGCGTGCCGGCCGAGCGCAGGTCCTGGCAGGCCTGGACGACACGGGCGGCCATGGCAGCCTCGGCCTCCTTGCCCCAGGCGCGCGGGTCGTACTGCTTCTTGTTGCCGACCTCGCCGTCGACCTTGAGCACGCCGTCGTAGTTCTTCATCATCCACGCGGCCACCGGCCGGGTGAAGGCGTACTGGGTGTCGGTGTCGACGTTCATCTTGATGACCCCGAAGTCGACGGCGTCGGAGATCTCCTGCGGCAGCGAACCCGACCCGCCGTGGAAGACCAGGTCGAGCGGCTTGCTGCCGGCGGCCAGACCCTTGGCGGCGACGACGGCGTCCTGGCACTGCTTGAGGATCTCGGGGCGCAGCTTGACGTTGCCCGGCTTGTAGACGCCGTGGACGTTGCCGAAGGTGAGCGCGGCCATGTAGCGGCCGTTCTCGCCGAGCCCGAGCGCCTCGACGGTCGCGAGGGCGTCCTCGGGGGTCGTGTAGAGCTGCTCGTTGATCTCGTTGGCGACGCCGTCCTCCTCGCCGCCGACGACACCGATCTCGACCTCGAGGATGATGTGCGCGGCCTTGGCGAGGGCGAGCAGGTCCTGGGCGATGACAAGGTTCTCGGCCAGCGGCACGGCCGAGCCGTCCCACATGTGCGACTGGAAGAGCGGCGCACGACCGGCCTTGACCCGCTCGGCCGAGATGGCCAGCAGCGGACGGACGAAGCCGTCGAGCTTGTCCTTGGGGCAGTGGTCGGTGTGCAGGGCGATGTTGACCGAGTAGTTCTTGGCGACCTCTTCGGCGAAGGCGGCGAGCGCGGCCGCCCCGGTCACCATGTTCTTGATGTTGGAGCCCGACGCGAACTCGGCACCACCGGTGGACACCTGGATGATCCCGTCGGAGCCGGCCTCGGCGAAGCCGCGGATCGCCGCGTTGACGGTCTGGCTCGAGGTGATGTTGATCGCCGGGTAGGCGAAGGCACCGGCCTTCGCGCGGTCGAGCATGTCGGCGTAGACCTCGGGGGTTGCGATGGGCATCGGCGTCTCTCCTAGGCGCTCGGCGGTGGGTATCGCTCCCTATCCTTCCACTCCGCGCCTACCGCGCAGGAGGGACGTTTGCCCTCCTCACACGCGCAACCGACCCGTCACCTCCCGTTCACTTCACCGACAGGGGCTTCTGTCGGCCTCCGCTCGCCGGGCGGTCCCCAGCAGGACGAGCTGAGCGAGGGCGAACGGTGCCCAGATCGCGCGCTCCGTGCTGGAGGGGGTCGCGAGGTTGGCGACGAGCGAGAAGCCCGAGAACGCCAAGCCGCCCGCCACGAGTCGACCACGCACGGGCGGTCGCTCGACCAGTCCTGCGAGGGCGACGCCCAGGCCGGAGAGCAGGACGGCGTTGGCAGCGCTCGCCGCGCGCAGACCGACCGGGAGCACGCCCGGGTGCCCGCCTCCCCAGGCGAGGTGACCCCACGGCATACCGGCGGCCAGCGCCACCTGGAAGGCACCGGCCCCCACGAAGAGGGCACCCGAGACGCGACCTGCCGCGGAGACAGCTCGCGGGGCGACTGGGGTGTTCGACACGATCCGGCGCATTTCTCGACCTTATGATATCTGTAAGATATCTTCAATCCATGGCTCGCGTCTCGCAGACTCGATTGGCCGTCCTCGGCGCGCTCTCGGTCCGGCCGATGACCGGGTATGCCGTCCGTGCGGCGATCACCGACACGCTCGGCCACTTCTGGAGCGAGAGCTTCGGCCAGATCTACCCCGCGCTCGCCGGGCTCGAGGCCGAGGGTCTGGTCCGGCGCACCGGTGTCGGAGCGACCTCCGGAGCGGTGTTCGCACTCACGCCGTCCGGCCAGCGCACTCTCCGCGGGCTGCTCGCCGAGCCCTTCGTCCCCGCACCGCCCCGCAACGGCCTGTTGCTGCGGCTCTTCTTCGGTCGTCAGCTCGGGGTCGAAGCATGCCGGGAGTTGCTCACCGAAGCCCTCAACCGCACCCGGACTGCCGCGGCGCAGCTCGAGCGGGTCCGGTCCGAGTCGACATACGAGGACCCGACCCCGGATCAGCCGTACTGGCTGATGACGCTGTCGGCCGGGGAGCACGCCACCCGGGCGCAGCTGGCCTGGCTCGAGGAATCGATCGCCGCCCTGGACGCGCTCGGTGAGTGACCCCCGCCGCAGGCGAACACTCCTCGGCGGCTGCGTGATCGCTCAGCCCAGGCCGGAGAGCCTGCGCTGCAGGTGCGTTCGTTCGGCCTCGTTGTCGCACAGGGCGATCGCCCGCTCGTATGCCGCCCGCGCCTCGTCGTGACGACCGGTCCGAGCGAGCAACTCGGCCCGCGCGGCCGGGAGCCGGTGCGAGGAGAGCAGGTGCTCGTCCAGGCCGGCCAGCAGCGCGAGGCCGGCTTCGGGGCCGTCGGTCTGCGCGACTGCGATGGCCCGGTTGAGCCGGACCACGGGTGAGCCGGTGAGCGTCTCGAGCTCCCCGTAGAGCCCGACGATCCGGCCCCAGTCGGTGTCGGCCGCTGTCGGAGCGGTCGCATGACAGGCGGCGATGAGAGCCTGGAGCAGCAGCTCCCGGGCTCGCCGACCCAGGACCTGCATGGGCAGATCTCCGCGATAGGGCGACATCAGCGAGAGCCCCTCGTCGATCTCGTCGCGATGCCACACACTGCGGTCCTGGTCGGGCAGCAGGACGAGGTCGCCGTCAGGGCTCGTGCGCGCCGCCCGGCGCGAGTGCTGCAGCAGCATGAGGGCCAGCAGCAGGTCGAGTATCGCCGTCGGAGAAGGGGAATCGCCCGCCGACGCGTCCGCGGCTGCGGCCCGCGGCACGGCATACGGCACGAGGGTGCGCAGCACCCGCACGAGGCGGATCGCCTCGCCGGCGAGGTCGACCCGCACGACATCGGGCCCGGAGCCAGGCGCGTAGCCGGCCGTGAAGGCGAGGTAGGCGACGGTCGCCACAACCTCGACCCGTTCGGCCAGCGCCTCGCCCTCGGGCACCGCGAAGGCGACGCCGGCGGTGACCAGCTTGGTGCGAGCCCGGGTGAGCCGAGCGGCCATGGTCGCCTTGCTCACGAGGAAGAGCCGGGCGAGGTCGGCGGTGGAGACGCCCAGAACGAGGCGCAGGGTGAGCGCGGCGGCGGCCTCGGGCGCGAGCGAGGGGTGCGCGGCGAGCAACACGAGCCGCAGCCGTTCGTCGGTCACCACGAGATCACCGGGGTCGGCCATGACCCGCTGCGCCCGCTCGTGGGTCTGCGCGTCGACGACCAGCAACGGCTCGGTGCGGGCCCGCACCGCCTCGGCACGTAGCCGGTCCACCGCCCGACGGCGGGCCGCCGTGAGCAGCCACGCCGCCGGGTTGGCCGGGGCGCCGTCGCGCGCCCAGGTGTGCGCCGCCGCCTCGAAGGCGTCGGCGAGGGAGTCCTCGGCGAGGTCCAGTCGGCGGTAGCGCGCGACGAGCAGGGCCAGCAGGCGGCCCCACTCGTCGCGATGGGCCCGCGCGAGGGCCTGCTCGACGCTCGCGCCGCTCAGGTCGACCTCGTGGCGGCGAGGCCCGGAATTCGACGGCTCACGTCAGCCCCTCCACCCGGACGCAGGGGCGGATCTCGATCGAGTAGGGCTCGGGCAGCAGCCGGCACCAGCCGAGCACGGTGTCGAGGTCGGGTGCGTCGAGCAGGTAGTAGCCGCCGACCATCTCCGCGCCCTCGGCGAACGGTCCGTCGGTGAGCGTTTCGCGACCGTCCTTGCGCCGCAACGTCGTTGCCGTGTCGACGCCGGCGAGGGCCTCACCGGAGAGGATGTGCTCGCCGACTACGCGCGCGAAGTCGACGTGCGCCTGGTGGTATGCCGCGAAGGTCGCCGGGTCGGCCTCGGCCCACATGCCGGGGGCGTGGGCGAGCAGCACGAGGTACTTCATCTCAGGCCCCCGATCCGCTGCTCACGGCGGCCTCGTCGTCCGACTCGGCGAGGCGGCGAACGTGGGCGGCCATGCCCTGCTCGTGCGCCACCGGCGGCAGCGACGCCCGCTCCGCCTCGGGCGCGGGCAAGGGGACGAGATATCGACTCATAAGGTGATCCTTGCGTGTGGCGGGTGTTCCGCGGGATGTGGACACCTCGATGACGTCCGGCTTCGCTCCGAATCGACAGCCCTCGGTCAAGGTGACCGACACTGCGATGCCGGCCAGGAGGTCGGCTGGCCCGGCCGACCCGTCCTGGTGCCCACCGGCCTGAGCGACCACGGAGGGCAGACCCCGGCGGTGGCCCGTGACGGGCCGCCGCCGGGTCAGCCCGCCCGGTGCCGGATCCGGTTGTTGCGTGGATTGTGCTCCAGCTCGTCCAGGCCGAGTGCTTCGAGCACGGGGGCAACGTAATTGCCGAAGCGGCCACGGTAGCCCTTGCGCAGCCCGTAGTAGCCGCCCACGGGATTGGCCTCGTCGCGCGCCCAGGCTTCGAGCGACCCCGCCGGGGTCGGCTTGCCCTCGTCGGCGTTGCCCACGAGGATCCAGTCCCCCTGGGCGGCCAGCATCGCTGCGGCATCCTCGAGGCAGCGCAACCGATAGGACAGCCGGGTCGACCCGACCTGGCAGACCAGCGCCGGCGGGTCGGCCTCGGGCTCGCGCCACACGGCATACTCCGACGTGCCCGGCGGCGTGCGCAGTCGCCACGGATCCTGCGCCGTTCCGGTGCCCTCGACGACCTCGCTCATGAGTGCCTCCTCGGCTCTCAGCCTGACCGATGACCGCGCGGCGCACCAGACCCGCGTTCCGGGCGACCGGGCCCGGGCCCGGTCGTGGCTAGCCTGGTCGGTCATGGACGACGCGTGGGCACCCGGTGGCCCCGTCGGGGTGCCGGTGACGCCTGCTGCCGTCGTCTTCCTCGAGGGGGCGAGCGATGTCGCCGCCGCGCGGGCGTTGGCCGCCACGCGGGAGGTCAGCCTGGAGCGGGTCCGGCTCGTCGACCTCGGGGGCGTCACAAACCTGCGTCGTGCCCTCGCCCGCGCCGCCGAGCAGTGGCCGGATGCGCAGCCGCTCGGGCTGTGCGATGCCGGGGAGGCGCACGTCGCCGAAGGTGCGCTCCGGGCGCGGGGGTTGGCCGTGCGCGACGCGAGCGATCTGCCGGCATACGGCTTCTTCGTATGCCGCCGCGACCTCGAGGAGGAGCTCATCCGGGCGCTGGGGACGGCACGCACCGTCGACGTGGTGAGCCGGCTTGGGCTGGGCCCGAAACTCGTTGCACTGCAACAACAACCGGCATGGGTGGACCGCCCGGTCGCCGAGCAGCTCCATCGCTTCTGCGGAGTCGCATCCGGGCGCAAGGAGTTGCTCGCCCGCGCGCTCGCGCAGGCGCTCACCCCCGACGAGGTGCCCGAGCCGCTCGGCCTGCTGCTCGACCGGATCGCCCACGCGTGACGCCACGGCCAGAAGGTGAGCCTCGAGAAGGTCGGTGTCGGCCCGGCGCGCCTGGGGCCCCACAGCGGCTAGAACGGGAGCAACGGCAACCGGCCGCCTTCAGCGGATTCCAGATGGGCTTCACCGGCTGCACGCCGGCGTAACCACCACGCATCGGGCCGACGAACTCAGCCGGAGTGCAGCGGAAGGTCGAGGTCGAAGGCCAGCACCACGGCCCGGGCCAGCTCGGCCTCCTGGGTGGCGTTGAGGAAGCCGACAGCCCGACCGAGCAGAGCCGCTGGGATGGTCACGACGTTGTCGACCGAGATCACGCTCTCCAGGGCCAGGCCGTTGCCGGCTCCCACCCGCACCTCGCTGCTCAGCCCCTTGATCGTCGTTGTGATCGGGGCGACCGTCACCTTGGTCATCGCCGCCCGGGCCGCCCGGCGGGTGAGCACGACGACAGGGCGGGTTGTGTCGAGGCGGGCCAGGCAGATCTCGCGCACGGTCAGTCGCCGACGGTCGCGTGCGACGCCGACCAACTCACGAGTGGATCGAGGCCGTCGGCAGCGCCCAGGCGGGCCAGGATCGCCGCGTCGGCCTCGGCGACGAGTCGGCGCATCTCGCGCTCGAGGGCGGACGTGATCACTGCGGCTCGACTGGGCGCCTTGCCCTCGGCCACGTTCTGGTCGAGGAAGGCCACCAACTCGTCGGGCAGCCGCACGGCGATCTGGGTCGTCATCAGCGCAGCATACCCAATCGAATCCCATTATGGGACCCAGTGCACACGTGCACATGAGAGCGCGTTTCCCGTGACGAAGCCGCCTCCGTCACGGGAAAGGTGCACAGTCAAGCGGTTACTCCCGATCAGTTCGGCGGCTGGTCGAAGACGTGGCGGCGCACCCAGGCATGCATGGCGATCGCGGCGGCGGCACCGGCGTTGATCGAGCGGGTCGAGCCGAACTGCTCGATGTGCAACACGAGCTCGCACGCCGTCTGCATCGGCGGCGACAACCCCGGCCCCTCCTGACCGAAGACGAGCACGCACTCGCGCGGCAGCTCGGCCGTCTCGAGCGGCCGCGAGCCGGGCAGGTTGTCGATCCCCACCAGGGGTATGCCGCGCTCCCCCGCCCAGGCGGCGAAGTCCTCGACGCTCGGGTGATGGTGCTCGTGCTGATAGCGGTCGGTGACCATCGCCCCGCGGCGGTTCCACCTGCGCTTGCCGACGATGTGAAACGCCTTGGCGCCCATGGCGTTTGCGGTGCGGATCACCGAGCCGATGTTGAAGTCATGGCCCCAGTTCTCCACGGCCACGTGGAAGTCGTGCCGCCGGGTGTCGAGGTCGGCGACGATCGCCTCGTGGCTCCAATACCGGTAGCGGTCGACGACATTGCGCCGATCTCCCTCGGCCAACAAGACCGGGTCCCACCACTGCCCCACCGGCCAGGGCTGCGGATGCGGACCCACGCCGACGGCATACCCCTCGTGTTCGCGAGGCTGCTGCTCAGTCTGCTCGTCGCTCATGCCGGGTCCACCGGATCGTCGTCGGCGGCGAGGATCTTGGCGTCCTGGTGCGCGACGTGGCCGAGTTCGCGCCACAGCACCGCGGTGAGCAGCGCCGAGCCGAGGAAGCCGAACCAATAGGGTGCGAGGATCCCCCAGCGCTGCGCGAGCACCCCGCCGATGACGCTCCCCAGGGCCATGCCGCCGAGCATCGCCATCACGTATGCCGCCCCGACCCGGCCCTGGAGCTCCATCGGGATCGCTCGCTGACGCACCGCGGAGGCGGTGGTGGCCCAGTATGCGATGTGGATCCCGAAGATCGCCAGGATGCCCATCGCCACCGCTGGGCTCGTGGTGAGCGCGAGCCCGAGGTGGGTGAGGGTCTCGACCACCAGGCCGTAGCGCATGATGTCGGCAATGGAGAACCGGCGGCTGAGCCATCCGTAGGTGACCGTGCCGAGCAGACTGCCCAGCGCTGTCGCCGTGGCCATCGCCCCGAAGCCGACCTCGTCGAGGCCGAGCCGCTGCGCGGCATACAACACCAGCACGCCCCACGACGCGCCGTAGGTGAGGTTGAACAGGAAGATCTGCAGGATGAGGGCCCGCATTGCCCGGTGGGTCCAGGCCCAGCGCAGCCCTGCACCGATCTCGTGGACGACGTGCCGACGCGGGCCGCGCACCACCCCGGGCAGCCGGATCCGGGCCAACAGCAAGGCGCCCAGCGCCATCAGCACGGTCTGCGCGGCGAAGGGCCAGGCCGGCCCGATGACGAACAGCGCCGCCCCGAACGGCGCGCCGAGCAGTTGGTTGAGCCCCACCCAACCGAAGGTGAAACGCGCTCCGGCGATCGCGAGGTCGGACTTGGGAACGATCATCGGCAGCACCGTCCGCGAGGCCGCGTCGACGAAGGTCTCGATGACGGCCACGACGAAGAGCACCAGCAGGATGAGCTCGATCGTCGCCCGGCCGCTCGCGACGAGCGCGGTGAGCGCGCTGAGCACGAGCACTCGCGCGACATTGCCCCAGATGATGATCGACCGCCGGTCATAGCGGTCGGCGAGCGCACCGGCATACAGGGCGAGGACCGCGCCGGGCACCCACTGGACGGCTGCGGCAAGCGCCACCAGCCGGGCGTCGCTCGTGAGCGAGGCGACGAGCAACGGACCGGCCGCGACCGACAGACCGTCGCCGAGATTGCTCGCCCACGACGAGCCGAGCAGCCAGCGGAAGTCTGGCCCGAGTCGCGGGGGCGCGACCCGGTCGACGAGGCTGCTCACCGCGTCACCCTAGCCGCGGACCGGGTACCCGCGCCCGACGTTTGTTCGCCGTGCGCAAGCCGTCGCGCGGCGGGCGGCCGCCGCTCAGCCCTGCGCGCGCAGGTAGTACTCGTCGCTCGATGCGAGGACCACCGCGAGCTCCACGTCGTCGATCCGTTGGATCGCATCCGCCCAGAACGGCCATCCCGTCGGATCGGGATCGCGTCCGAGCAGGGCTTGGTAGAGATCGCGTACCCGCACGAGACGGGACTCGAGCGACCCGTAGAACTGCGTCGCCACCCAGGCGCGGCCCCTGCTGGGGTCGTCGGCCCAGATCGCCCATTGGGCCAGGCCTGCCGCATCCGGCTCCCGGCCGAGCAGATCGTGGTAAAGCGTGGTCACCCACGACTGCGCGGTGCCCCCACCGAGCCCGAGATAGAACTCGTCGCTCGAATAGAACAGGGCGGCCACCTGGGCAACGTTGAACCTGCCGGTCTGCAGCCACCCGACCCAGGTCGCCAGACCTGCGGCGTCGGGCGCACGGCCGAGCGTGTCGGCATACATCACCGTGACGATGGCCGACAACCACTCGTTCGACATCGCCAACGAGCGCAGGAAGCCCTCCCTCGTGGTCAGCCCGGTGACGATCGCATGCGTCTGGAAGGCCACCTCCTCAGGCGAGGGCGTGCGCCCCAGGAAGTCCTCGTATGCCGCGACGACGAAGGCGTCGAGCGACAGGACCTGGACCGTGCCCCCAGATGCTTCCGTGCTCCCGTCGGCATCACCGGCCGTGAGCACGTAGGTGTAGTCACCCGGTGGAACTGGCTGCCCGGCCCCGTCGAGGCCGTCCCAGGCGACCTGCGCCTCCCCGACCGACAGGTAGCGGGAGTCGCAGGGAACGGTCCGCACAAGCACGGCCGCGGAGTTGCGCACGGCCGCGGAGCAGGTGGTGAGCGGCTGGTCGAAGACCCACTCGGCCGGCGAGGGATGGCCGCCGACGAAGATCAGGTCGGGCAGGATCGGATTTCCCTCGTGGCGAGGCGGCCGGTGCTGGTCGGGCAAGGGCGCCAACCGGATCTCGCCGGTCGGAGCGACCCAGGTGAGGCCCAAGGAACCGATCGTCGGATCCCATCCGCGGAAACCCGAGTCGCTGAGGACTACCCCTCCGTTCGCGGCGTCGAAGACCTGGATCGCCGGCCAGGCCCCCTGGGCGGCCACCATGACCTGGGACCCCCACGCGGACAGGCCGGTGAGGGCGACGCCGGCAGGGACCGGCACGGTGTGGATCACGCCGGTCTGCAGGTCGCGCCAGCCCACGCCCATCTGACCCAGGTGCGCGCCATCCTGCGCCACCCAGGTCCAGGCGAGCAGGTTGCCGTCGGCGACGACGTCGACGAACCGGCCCGTGGACGGCATACCGGCCTCCGCGCGGGAGACCTGCATCGTCCAGAACGACCCATAGATCGAGGTGCCCGCAGCGTCGACGATGACCGGGCCGAAAGCCGAGAGCGCCCGTGCCGAATCGGTCCAGTGAGCCGACCCGTTGGCGAGGTCGAATACCCAGGGACCTTGATGCTGCCAGTTGGTGAGGGCGAGCTGATGGCCGACGAACGTGACGGGCATCGTGTAGTCGGTGATGGGCTGAAGACTCAGGCCACCGTCGATGCCGAAGAGGCCCCCACTCCAGTTCCCCGCGACGGTATGCCGTCCGTCGACGGCGATGTCCAGGACATACTCCGAGGCGAAAGACGTCGACACAGGACCCAGGGCTGCGGCACTGCCCACCCTCGAGGACACTCCGTGGCTGTTGGCCCCGATCCAGCTCACCCGTCCCGCCGACTGGCGGGGTTGCCAGCCGGTCGGGACGTGGGGGATCGCGAACATCGGCTGCGGTGCTCCGTTGGGGACCAGCCGCATGACGGTCGTCATGTCCATCAGGATCGGGTCCGTGCCGGTCGTCGCGAGCGGCATGCAGGAGTTCCCCCCGGTCACGGTCACGACCTGGCCACCCACCGGCTGTCGGTAGAGCGGCGCGCATGCCCCGGGAACGGGGTCCTGCCACGCGAAGTAGGTGTCGCTCGTGCTGAGGGCCGCGCCCACGAGCATAGGGGGGCCGCCGGCGCGAAGCACGATCTCGGGCGCTCCGGCGTCGTGCCGGATCAGCGCATGCTGGGTGCTCGAGGACCGGAGGAAGGCGACCGAGCCCTCCCAGGCCGACAGCAGGCGGACCGACTCACCGGCCTGACTCGCGTGGACCAGCGCCGTCGCGCCGGTCGTGGCGTCGACCTGCCACACGGATTCGTTCAGGTCGACGAAGGACTGCGTGCGGCTGCACACCGAGGGCTGCAGCATCAACGGCAGAGCCGGGGAAGGGAGCCCCGTCGCGGTCGCCTGGCCGGTCCGCGCGTCGACGGCGTAGACGATCTGATTCCCGTACCACGCCAACCAGCCTCGGTGAGTGGGGTAGAGCAAGGTCATCGACAGCTGGGTCGACCCGCCGACCGGGGTCACGGCCGATTCGCCCGTCTCGACATCCCGCCACAGGACGCCACCCACATGGCTGTCGATGACCATCGTCCCGCAGGTCCGCGCCGACGTCGAGCCCGCAAGAGGCGTGAGGGCCCCGGCGTTCGACTGGTAGATCAGCCCCCCGCGTGGGGTCGAGACGACGTTCCAGAGCAGCCCGCCGTTGAGGGTGCCGACGAGTGCCGCCGCGTTCGTTCCCGCCCCGGTCACCGGCACGGTGCCCACCGGGTCGGCCTGGGCCGCCGGGACGGCCACGGACGCGGCGAGGATCGCGACGACGCCCGCGACGAGACTCCGCCGGAGGGCCCGGCCTGAGCCGAAACGGCCCGGTCGCCTGCGCGCCGGCGCGCGCGTCGAACCTATGGTCATTGATGTCCCCTGTCTCGGCACCCGCGGCCGCACACGGGCGCCTTTATATCAACCCACGAGCCCCGTCAGGATGTGAATTGCCTCACGCCACCCGCGATGGGCGGGGGTGCCCCCGCGAACGGACACGACCGGGGCGGTCACCGGCCCCGCGCCCGGTTGAGATACTCGTCGCTGGACGCCAGGGCGATGCGCAACGCGAGGTCGTCGGCCCGTTGCAGGGCACTCGCCCAATAGAGCGCCCCGGCCGGATCGGGATCGCGGCCGAGCAGCGCCTGATACGCGGCGCCCACCGCTTCGCCGCCCTGATCGGCGCCGGCCCTGCGTCGGCGCAGGACCCATGACGTGCACAGGCCCCGATCTCGCGCCTCTCCACAGCCTCGACACAGCGGGTGGCTAGGGGGACGGGTGGATCACGGCATACCCTCGTATGCCGTGAAGCCCTCTCTCGGACCGGACTGGATGCAGCCTGAGTGGCTGCTGTCGACCTTCGGCAGCGCCATGTTCTGGGTGTCCTGCGCGATCATCTTCGTCGAGTGCGGGCTCTTCTTCCCGATCCTGCCCGGCGACTCGTTGCTCTTCGCCATCGGCATGTTCATCAAGATGCATGCCAACGGGCAGGCCGGCATCCCGATGAACATCGCCCTGGCCTGCCTCGTCCTGTCGACGGTCGCCTTCGCCGGCAACGTCGTCGGCTACGAGATCGGGCGCGCGATGGGCCCGGCGCTCTACCGGCGCAACGGCCGCTTCACCAAGAAGGAGTACTTCGACAAGACCCACGAGTTCTTCGACAAGCACGGTAACAAGGCGCTCGTGCTCGGGCGCTTTGTGCCGATCGTGCGGACCTACATCACGATCGTCGCGGGGGTCGGCGGGATGGAGCGCCGCCGCTTCTTCACCTGGTCGGCGGTCGGGGCCCTTCTGTGGGCGACCGGCCTCACCCTGCTCGGCTACTTCCTCGGCGGGATCGCCTTCCTGCAGAAGAACATCGAGTATGCCGTCGTGCTCATCGTCGCGATCTCTGTGCTCCCCATGGTGTTCGAGTGGTGGCGGCACCGCAGCGCCTCCCGCCGGGAGGCTGCCGGTCGCTAACATGCCCCATCCGGGAAGAGCGACGGAGGTGCCCGTGCGGATCGCAGTGGTGGGCGGCAGTGGCCGCATCGGCAAACGCGTGGCCTCGTATGCCGTCGAGCGAGGACACGAGGTCCGCTCCTTCAACCGCCGTCCCGAACGGGTACCGGTCGAGGGGGTCACCCGGGTTCAGGGAGACGTCGCCGATCGTGAGGCCCTCACGCGGTTCTTCGCGGGCGCCGACGCCATCGTCTATGCGGCCACCGTCTTCCGGGTCGACCCGGCGTCCTATGTGCCAGGAGTGCGCAACGCCCTGGCCGCGGCCCGGGACGCAGGGGTCGCGAGGGTGGTGTTCCCGCACCACTACAGCACCCTGCGGATCGACGGCGAACCGGTGACGAGGCTGTTCTCCGCGCCACCGGCATACGACGTCGTCATCCCCGAGTTCAAGGCTTCGCTGCGGGTCATCCGCGAGGAGGCCGAGCTGGACTGGCTGGTCGTCACGGCTCCGGTGGCGGTCCCGCCGTATCACGAGGTGACCGGGGACTACCTCGTGTCCGAGGGCGACGACCTCCTCGTCCCGGACCCGACGATCGGGGTGAAGTCGGCGGTGCTCTCGATGGAGGACTTCGCGAGCTTCAGCCTCGACCAGGCGGTCGCCCCGACCTATCACCGCACGCGGGTGACCCTGTGCAACCCCTACTCCAGGTGGCAGAAGTTGAAGGACGAGGGGGTGATCCGGGCATGGATCTGACCTTCACGGTGATCGGCCTGGGACGCATCGGCGCGATCGTCGCCCGGGAACTCGTCGAGCGAGGGCATCGGGTCGTCGGGATCGGCAAGTCGGCCGACGAGTCGACCTCGATCCCCGGGCGTTACGACGTCCATCGCTGCGACATCGACGACGAGGCGCGGATGATCGCGCTCATGGCCGGCAGCGACGCCGTCTTCAACGCGATCTCGCCCAACCTCGCCAGTCCAGGCACCTACGGGAGCCAGATCGAGGCGGTCATCCGTGAGACGAAGGCGGCAGGTGTGCCCCGGCTGCTCAGCATCATCGGCAGCTCGTCGGTCCTCGTGAACACGGGCGTGAAGCTCGCCGAGACCGACTACTTCGACGAGACCAACCGGGTCTTCTACCTCAACATCTGCGCCTCGGAGGAGATCTACTTCCAGGAGCGGGAGCTCGACTGGGCGTGCATCACTCCGCCGGCCTTCATGGAGGACTTCGAGCCGGTGCTGCGCACCTACCGCAAGCGCTACGACGGACACCTGCTGGCCATCGACGACGAGAGCCCGCGCTACTTCGAGGTGAGCTGGATCTCGCTCACGGACTTCGCCTACGCCTGCGCCGACGAGCTCGAGACGCCCACCGCCCATCACCAGCGCGTGTCGATCGGCTACTGACGCTCAGGCACCGGGAAGGTGGGGGCCGGCCGCTCCCCCGAGAACGACCGGCCCCCGGGTGTGCCGCCGCGGACGCGCCGGCCGGGGCGGCATACCTGCTCGCTCACGAGGCGCTGACCTCGCGAGCTTCTTCGGCTGGGGCGGGGCCCGGCGGCCGCCGGGTCCCGTCCCAGGTGCACTAAGCAGGACGCACGGACGCGTCCCGGCCCCGGCGACGTCGCATGACGAGGAACTCGACGGCGAACACGACGAGCAGGGAGAGTCCGAACAGGGGCAGGAAGACTCCGAGCGCGACAAGGACGACGAGCAGCCACGGTTTGGCCCGCAACGGCATCGCGCCCTTGGGTGCCCCGAAGGAGCCCTTCGGCCGTCGACGCCACCACATGATCGGACCGGTCACGCAGAGGAAGAGGATCGCGACACAGAAGAGCGCGCTGGCGACGAAATTGAGCGAGCCGAAGCGCTGCCCCTCGTGCATGGCGATCGTCTGGGACACGACCTTGGCCGTGGGCGAGTACTCGTCGAAGCCATAGCGCCCGGCAACCGACCCCGTGTACTGGTCGACGTGGACCACCCTCTCCAGCGTGGTGTCCGTGTATGCCGGTGCGCTGGGGTCGTGCCACATATCCGACATGACGCTGAAGACCGCGTCTTCAGCGTCGGGGTAGAGGACGAAGTAGGGACCTGACAAGCCATCCCGACCCGCGGCTGCGTCGACGCGGTCAAGTGAGATCCGACCCTGCACGCCCCCAGCCGCCTGGGCGTTGCCGTGGTCCATGCCCGGCATCGCGGCCATCGCCGGGTCACTCGTCGGAAGCGTCGCAGCCCCCTCGGCCCACGGTGCCGGGGCGCTGGTATTGCCGGCGGCGGTGAGCTTGTCGCCCAGCGTGGAGGTCGCACCCGGGTCCTCACCCCACAGGCTGAAGTTGGTGCCCGTGGCCAGCGCCTGCACCTTCGACCCCCACAGTCCGGTCCACGGCAGGCCCGAGCCGACCAGCAGGATGATCCAGAGCCCGGCGACGGCACCGACCACCCCGTGGCGGTTGCGTGTGACCGCGCCTTTGGCTCCTGACGCCACCCGACGCAGACGCGCCCGCCGGCCCTTGAAGAACAGGTAGTAGCCGGTGAGGGCCATCACCAGGCTCCAGCAGGCAGCGAGCTCGATGATCCGGTCGCCCAGACTTCCGGGGGTGAACGGCTTGCCGGTCACCGGGTCGGTGAACCATTTCGGCGTCGAGATGGCGCCGAAGATGATCTGACCGTGGATGAGGGTGGCGACGCTGCTGGGCAGCGTGTCGTTGTCCAACTCGCCGGTGACCTTGGCCGTCCACGGGTCGACGTAGATATTGCGTGTGTTCCCGTCGGCGAGGTCGGCGGTGAAGACCGTCGTGCGGTTGTCGCCGCCGAACTGGGTGGCGGTGATCGTGGCGTCGGGGTGTAGGGCCAGCACCGCAGCCTCCTGTTGCGATGCGCTGACCGTCGCCACGTGGGCCGGTGGCGTGACGGTCATGACGCCGGGATTGAGGGCCGGGTCGATCTGCCATTTGAACAGGATGACCAGGCCGGTCACGGCCAACGTGGCGAACACGGGGATGACGATGAGCGAGGCATAGAAGTGCCAGCGCCAGAAGGCACGGAACAGGCCCGCGGAGCGGCTCGGACGGTCACGGTCCGTCGCCTCGACGCTCGAGGTCGGGGGCAGAGGGGCTGGGGCAGGGTCAAGTACGGCGGTCAACGGGACTCCAAGAGGTGTGGTCGCCATGCCGCGACACCGTCAGCGAACGGCGACGGCCGGGCAGGAGGGACGCGAGGGGCGAAGGCGAGGGGCGGCGGCATACCGGCGGACAGCACGCAGGGGACGGGTGCCCGCCGGTATGCCGCTGGGGGCATCCACCGTGGCGACGGTGCTGCCCCGGACCTCCCGGAAGGACGCGGTATTCGAGGCGTACCGCGTGAGTCGCTCACGCCCGCGCGAAGAGGCGAGCGCAGCAGGGCCGGTGCGACGTGGCGACGAGGCACCGCCCGGCGACCTGACCGGGGAGGGTGACAGCAGGCTCAGACGGACGGCGGGGCCCTGCCGGGGGCCGGCGTGAGCACATACCGCGAGCGCAGGACCGCGGGGGCGAGCGGTCGACACCACGGCCGACAGGCCACGGCGTACGTGACCGACGGCTCGGACAGACAGTGTGCGAGACGCCGCGCGAGAGCGGCGCTGAGCGCCTCGCCGCGATGCAGCCACCAGGCGAGGGCGAGGGCCGCAAGGGCGTGGGCGAGGATCATGGCCGGGGACAGGTGCAACTCACCCGAGACCGCCCCGGGAATGGCCGGCGTGTGGTGGTGTGCACCCGTGGTCGCTGCGTCGACCGCGGCCGACGTCCCGGCGCTCAGCGACAGCGCGACGTGGCCCGCCACCTGGCCCACGACCATGAGAGCGGCCACCGGGGCCAACGCTCGGGTGCGGCTGGCGATGACGAGGCGCGCCATCGCGGAGACGAGAACGATCCCACCGACGGCACCCAGGGAGGGGGCTTCACCGTGGCCGAGGATGTGCCCGGCGACCGTGAGTCCGCCGACGAGCAGCGCAAACGTGGGGATCTCCAGGCCTTGGGCGAGGCGATGCGCGTGGGGGGCGCGGCCGGGCGCGGGTCGCCGACGACGGCCGACCCGCGCTGAGACTCCCCCGAGCGCAGCACGCGCACAATGTAGCGGCCTATCCTGCCGCCGCGCGAGAGTTTGCCGAGATCCTCCCTTCCGGTGCCGCAGCCGGGCCCCCGGCAAGGACGGCAGGAGCGGTCAGGCCGAGGGGGGTGCGGGGGGCTGCTGCGGCCAGGGCGACGGACCGGTCGCGCCGGCTCCTGGCGCTGGCGCGTCCTGAATCGGCGGCGGAGTGGCCGCGGCGGGCGGCAGTTGCGGCTGGGCGGGAGCCGGGTCGAAGGACACCTTCGGTGCCTCCCGCTCGACCGCGCTCTCGAGCTCGAAGTACTCGGCCTTGGTCACGCTCGCGATGCCGGCGACGAAGTTCGTCGGGATCGACTCGACCTTGGTGTTGAGCTCGCGGACGTTGGCGTTGTAGTAGCGCCGGGCGCTGGCGATCCGGTCCTCGGTCGCGCCGAGCTCGGCCTGCAGCGCCGAGAAGTTCTGGTTGGCCTTGAGATCGGGGTAGGCCTCGGAGACGGCGTTGAGTCGGACCAGGGCCTGGGTGAGGGCCGCCTCCGCCCTCGCCGCCTGGGCCGGCGACTGGCCCGGCGCCATCGCCGCGGCCCGCGCCTGGGTCACCGCCTCGAGCGTCCCCCGCTCGTGCGCGGCATAGCCCTTGACCGTCTCGACGAGGTTGCCGATGAGGTCGTGCCGCCGCTTGAGCTCGACGTCGATCTGCGCCCATGCCTCCTGCACGAGATTGCGCAGCTTGATGAGGCCGTTGTAGGCCCCGAAGAACCACAGGACCAGCACGGCGACGACGACGAGCAGGATGATGACGGCGATCATGGGGACTCCCAGACTCGGTGGTTGCTCGATCCTAGGAGAGCCTAGGCCAGACCCAGCTCGCCCAGCCCGTAGACGTAGCGATAGGGCAACCCCTGCGCCTCGACCCGCTCGCGGGCGCCCGTGGCACGATCGGCAATGACCGCCACCGCCACGACCTCGGCCCCCGCCTCGCGGCAAGCGTCGACCGCTTCGAGCGCCGAACCACCGGTGGTGGACGTGTCCTCGACGACCAGCACCCGGCGTCCCGTGATCGAGGGGCCCTCGATGCGTTGCTGCAGACCGTGGGCCTTGCCTGCCTTGCGCACGACGAAGGCGTCGAGCCCGGCCCGCGACCCCGTGTATGCCGCGGCGTGGAGCATCGCGGTCGCCACCGGATCGGCGCCCATGGTGAGTCCGCCGACGGCCTCGAAGTCCAGGTCGGCGACCAGTTCGAGCATCACCCGGCCGACAAGGGGCGCGGCTTGTGCGTCGAGGGTGATCCGGCGCAGGTCGACGTAGTAGTCGGCCTCCTTGCCCGAGGACAGGACCACCCGTCCGTGGACGATGGCCTTGCCGGTGACGAGGTCGAGCAGCCTGGAGCGGTCGGTGGCCGGGTTGGGGACGATCACGCCCCCAACCCTAGCCGTGGTCCCTCAGGCCTAGAACCGGTCCCAGGAGCGCAGGTAGTACTCGCGGCTGGACGCGAGCGACACTGCCAACTCGATGTCACCCGAACGCGCGATGACATCCGCCCAATAGGGCCACCCCGTCGGATCCGGATCCCGGCCCAACAACGCCTGGTAGAGATTGCGCACCCTGGTCAACCGCGACTCCAACGACTGATAGAACTGCTCAGCCACCCACGGCTTGCCATACCCAGGCTGAGACGCCCAGGACACCCACGCAGCGAGCCCGGCCGCATCGGGCGCCCGGCCCAACAACTTCGCATAGAGCGCCGTCACCCACGACGACAACGTCCCACCGCCCAGACCGAGGTAGAACTCGTCACTCGAGTAGAACAAAGCCGCCGCCTGCGCCACCGTGAACCGACCCGAACGGATCCAGGAAACCCACGTCGACAGTCCGGCCGCATCCGGTGCCCGACCCAGCGTGTCCTGGTACATCTTCGTCACGATCGCCGACAACCACTCGTCCGAATTCGCCAACGACCGCAGGAAGCCCTCACGGTCGACGAGGCCGTTCCACAGCGCCATCGACTGGAACTCCAGCTCCGACTGCGCGGGCGCACGCCCGAGGAAGTCGAGATATGCCGCCTTGACCAGGGGGCTGTCGAAGGTGAGGTCCTGGAAGGTCGAGGTCCAGGAGACGTCTGGAGTCGCGACACCGTTGAGCAGCAGGCCGCTCACCGTCACGGTCCAGCTCTCGCCCGTGGTGGGCAGGCGAGTGGGCGTCCAGGCGACGACCCCGCCCAGGTCGGAGGAGGTCCTCGTCACGTCCGTGGCGACCGGAGCACCCCCCGCGCTGCTGGTGATCGAGACCGCAGCCCCAGAGACCCCATACTGCGGGTCGAAGATCACGCTCCCCCGATCGAGCAGGCCCCAGGGCTCGGACAACGGGATCGGCACGAGCCCGGAATTGGGCCACGGCACGAAGCTGCCGTTGCGCGACGCGGTCCAGGTCGGTGCCACCGCCGGATCGCGCAGGTAGGTCGCGTTGTAGCCGTCCTGATAGCCGCCGGACCATGGCGGGACGTCACCAAAGCCCACGGTCTGGACGCCGGGATGGAGCATGAGTTGCCGTCGCGTCGCCCATCGGAAGTCGACGCCGTATTCCTCGGCCTCCCAGATGATCGCCGCCGGACCCAGCCACCATTCCTTGACCGATCCCAGGAAGGCCCCAAGGGCGCCGCTCTGTCCGCAGGGATCGACGCCCGGAGGAGAGAGGAGCGCATTCGTCCGGGCCATGAGCAGTGCTGCCCTTTGGGCGAGCACGTCGCTCGCCGGTTGTTCGGCGACCGGACCGACACCGGCGAGGTCCCGCAACCCGTTGAGGGTGTCGAGCTCCGCCGACCGCCAGTTGGCTGAGGTCGTCCCCTCGTTGCAGGCGGCGACGTCGCCGGTGAAGCCCATGTCCGGCGGATCCACACCCCACCACACGTCATTCCACGCCAGCAGTACCTGCTTGGCGACGGCCGGATCGAGGCTACCGGCAGCGCCGAGGGCGGAAAGCTTCCGGCCCTGGACCGATCGCGGGCCAAGCCGCGCCGGGTCGACGTTCGGGCGTTTGCCGCCGGATCCATCCGAGCCGACCACCCCGGTCGCCACCGCACTCGCCGCCGCCGCTCCACTCGTCGCCGCCACCGGCGGCGCCGCGTATGCCGTGTCGGCCAGGACCGCGGCCACGCTCGCGACGAGGGCGACCCCTGCGACCAGGCGCGCCCCCCATATCTTCCTGCCCATTCGTTCCACCTTCCCCTGTGCGAGCCCTTGACTGCTCGCGTGAGCACCTGGACCGAGCCCCCCGAGATTCACGCGGTGAGCCCGGGTGTGTTCGTCGCGTTCGTCACCGCCGGAGCCATCTGCCGCCACCGGCGCCGATCGCCGAGCCCGAACCGGCGAAACCCACGAGGTCGAACAGCCCGGCGGCGGCGGCGACTCGAACTCGCCGTCGGTTGCGTGCCATTTCGAACCCCCTGTGATTCGCCTCGTGGGTCGTCCCACGCGCGGTCGACGCCCCCATCCTGGCGCCCGACGGGCCCAGGGGACGTGTGATGCGCGTCACGCGACGATGGCCGGAGACGCCCGTCGCTCGGGCAGTCCCCCAGGCGCGGCCCTCCGTCACTTGTCCGGAATCAGGGTGAAGGCGGGGTCGTCACTGATGCGCCGCCTCGAGGAGAGGGCACACCATAGACCATGGCCCGCACGATCGACACGACCCACGAGACCCATCTGGCCCGCACCGGAACAAACCCACAGCGGAGGTGGGTGGTCGGGGTGATGGTTGTGCTCGTGCTCACCCTCGCATCCTGCGCAGCAGGCCCCAACCCGCTCACCACCTCCGGCCCGCGCGCCGACACCGTCGGCTTCTGGATGGGCCTCTGGCACGGCTTCATCTCGCCGTGGACCTTCCTCGTGTCGCTGTTCAACGACAACGTGACGATCTACGAGGTCCGTAACAACGGCGGTTGGTACAACTTCGGCTTCCTCCTCGGCGTCTCCGCGTTCTTCTCCGGCAGCGGCGGTGGTAACGCTCACCGTCGCCGCAGGCGTCGTCGGCTCAACCAGCCCCAGGACGCCTGACCCGCGGCGCTGAGCGACCAGGTCAGGCGGGCGGACGGCGGCGGGAGGCGAGGCCCCCGCTCGACCGGCGGACGAGCGGGCGCGGCAACACCGAGAGCGCGCCGACGAGCACCTTGTATGCCGCCCCCGGCACCGACACCACGCGCCCGCGGTCGAGGTCGGCGAGGGCCGTCCGGACGACGTCGTCGGCGTCGAGCCACAACGGCTCGGGCAAGCGGGACATGTCCATGGATGCCCGGGCATGGAATTCGGTGTGGGTGAAACCGGGGCAGAGGGCCAGCACGCGGACGCCGGTGCCGGCGAGCTCGTTGGCCAGCCCCTCGGAGAAGACGGTCACCCAGGCCTTGGCCGCCGAATATGAGCCCATCGCAACGAAACTCGCAACCGAGGATACGTTGACGATCGATCCGCTCCCCCGCTCGCGCATGGCTCGGGCAGCCGCGTGGGAGAGCACGAGCACGGCCCGGCACAGGACGTCGAAGGCCTGCTCCTCCACCTCGACCTCGTTGGCGAGGAAGCCCGCCTTCAACCCGTAGCCGGCGTTGTTCACGAGCACGTCGACCGGCCGGGCGGGGTCGGCGAGCCGACCGGCTACCGTCTGCACCTGGTCGCGCTGGGACAGATCGGCGCGCAGGACCTCGGCGTGCACGGCATACGTCGCGGTGAGTTCGGCCGCGACGGCGGACAGGCGCTCATCGTCGCGAGCCACGAGCACGAGGTCGTGCCCGCGCTCGGCGAGCCGGTGGGCGAAACGCAGGCCGATGCCGGCTGTGGCGCCGGTGACGAGTGCGGTGGGCATGTCGGTCAGCCTAGGGTCGGGTGCTCGACACCTCAGGCGGCTCTCTTGATCCCCGCCACACGTTTCCCGTGCGCCCCGCGGGTGGCGGCGGCTCCGAGCCGGGAAGACCGTTCGGAGCCACCGCCGCCGGAGATCTGCGTCAGGCCGCGTGCCGGGGCCGGCGACGACGCGTGAGAACCAGCAACCCACCACCGAGGAGGAGCATGGACAGGCCCGCGAGAACAGTGACAACGACGTCCGTGCCCGTCCGCGGCAGGGACGGCGGGGTCACCTCCAGCTCGGCCTGAGAGTCGTTGTCCGTCGGCGTCTCGCCTGTGTCGACGCTCGTCGACTGCGGCACTGCGAGAAGGTTCGTCTCCGGAGTGTCCCCCTCGACGGGGGTCACGTAGGCGACATTCCGCATGCTCCCACCGCCCGCGGCGGTGATCTTCGCCGTCACCAGGATCGGGTTCCCGTCCGCTCCGGCAACCAGCGGGACCGAAGACACACAGGTCGCGGTGTCCACCGAGCAGGTGTAGCCGGTGCCTGACATGTCGATCAGCAGGAGCTGAGTCGGCAGCAGATCGGTCACCGACCACCCTGTGAGGGCGTCGACCGGACCGTCGTTGTGCGGGGTGAGGGTGAAGGTCACCGAGTCGCCCAAGGCGAAGGGACCCGAGCTGGTGAGCTTCTTGGCCAGGGTGAGGTTGATCTTGACCAAGCCCGCGTCGATCGACGGGTTGTCCGGCGCCCTGCCGGAGTTACTTCCCGAAGCCGGGGCAGTGAAGCTCACCTTGCCGGTGGTCACATCGGCGTCCGAGTCGATCCCATCGGACGTCTCGCCATCGCCCGCATCCGTCGTGGTGAAGGACGCGTCTGCCGGCCGGACGAACTCGAGCACGTAATCCCTTTCCGGCGTGAGGTTGCGGAACGAGTAGAACCCCTTCTCGTCCGTCACGACCGTCCCGATAAGGGTGCCCTCGGCGTCGTAGAGGTTGACAGTCACGCCCGACACCGGGGCCTCACCGGCGGACTGCAGCCCGTCGCGGTTGGTGTCCCACCACACGTAGTCACCGACCGAGACGAGCGAGTCAACGACGACGGCAGCCTCAGCATCGTTATCCGTCACAACAGTCGTCGTGTCCGTGTCCGTCGACGGGACCACCAACGGAACAGTCTCCGGCACGTCTTCCCCGCTCGGAGCGACATAGGCGACATTGCGGGCCGTCCCGACAAAGTCCGGCAGGACCCTCACAGTGAGCGTGATCGGCTCACCAAAGGTCTCCGGCCCCAGCACGTCGGGGTAGGTACACGTCAGGTCCACGCAGCTATAACCCGCACCCTCCATGCTCACCAACTCCAGCCCCGCCGGAAGGACATCGGTCACCGACCAGTCTCCCAGCGCAGCCACCGGCCCCGCGTTGTAGGGCGTGAGAGTGAACTCGACCGTCTCACCCGGATACACCTTGCCCACCGGAGGAACCAACGTCTTGGTCAGCGTGAGGTTGTACTTGACGATGCCCGCATCAATCGTCGGATCGTCAGCCATGGTCGGCTCGACCGAGTTGCTGCCCGACACCGGCGCCGTCACCGGCGCGATGCCGGTCACCAGGTCCGGGTTGGAGTCCACACCCCGGTCGTCTCCAGCCAGCTGCGTCGTGAAACTCTCGTCGTCCGCCTTCACGAACTGCACCTGATAGTCGACCCCCGAGTGGAGGTTGGGGAAAGCGTAGTAACCCGCATCGTCGGTCTGGGCCGTGAACAAGACATTCCCGTCGACATCGAGCAGGTTGACCGTCATACCGACATATGCCGGCTCGCCCTCATCCTGGATGCCGTCACGGTCGACGTCATACCAAACGAAGTCACCGATCGACACAACCGGCAACACCTGCACCGACGCCTCAGCATCGTTGTCGGTCGCCTCATCGGTCGTATCCGTCTCGGTCGTCGGCACCACCAACGGGTGCGTCTCGACCCGTTCACATGCGGGGCCGCCCACGGCACCCGAGATTTGCCGAGCCCCCTCTTCCAGGCTCCCGACCCAAGCTCAGCGTCACCTAGGTTAGCACACGGTTCGAGGCGGGCCGGACGGTGAGCCCCAACTAGGCTGGGTCGGTGCGCATCGCCACCTGGAATGTCAACTCCATCCGCTCACGGATAGACCGGGTCGAGGCGTGGTTGGCCCGCTCCGACGTCGACGTTCTCGCGATCCAGGAAACCAAGGCGCGGGCCGACCAGTTCCCGGCGCTCCCGCTCGAGGCCCTCGGCTACGAGGTGGCTCACCACGGTTTCAACCAGTGGAACGGCGTCGCCATTCTCTCCCGGGTCGGCATCACCGACATCGCCACGGGCTTCGACGGTATGCCGTCCTGGGGCTCCCCGCCGATCGCCGAGGCCCGCGCGCTCGGGGCGACGTGCGGCGGCATACGCATCTGGTCGGTCTACGCACCCAACGGGCGCCACCTCGAGGACCCGCACATGGGCTACAAGCTCGAATGGCTCGGCGCGCTACGCGACGCCGCGACCGGTTGGCTCACTGCCGATCCGGGCGCGCAGGTGGCACTCATGGGCGACTGGAACATCGCCCCGCACGACGAGGACGTGTGGAGCATGGACTTCTACCTCGACAAGTCCCACGTGTCCCCGAGCGAGCGGGAGGCCTTCCAGGCGATCGTCGACGCGGGCTATGCCGACGTCGTGCGGCCGCATGCGCCCGGACCGGGGGTCTACACCTACTGGGACTACCAGCAGCTGCGCTTCCCCAAGAAGCAGGGGATGCGGATCGACTTCGTCCTGGCCTCGCCGGCGCTCGCCGCGCGGGTCGAGGGCGCCGCGATCGACCGCGAGGAGCGCAAGGGCCAGGGCGCGTCCGACCACGCCCCGGTCGTCGTCGAGCTCGCCGACTGACCTGTCGCCAGGACGGGCGGGAGCGGGGCCCCTTCGCCGGAGCATCCGCGGGACATGCCGGAGCGGGGCGTCCCCGACAGCGCCGCCCCGCTCCGACCCCCTGGTGCCTACCAACGACCTCCCGTCACATAGCCGCTCCAGTAGGCCGCCCCCCAGACGCCGTGGTTGTTCGCCCAGCCCCAGCCGCTCACCATCGACTTGAGGAGGTTGCCGACGATGTTGCAGATCCAGCCGGGGATCCTCGTCGAGCAGTACCGAACGCCCACGTCGATGAGCCCGTTGACGGCGTCGGCATAGCTAAGGGTCACCCAGAAGTGACCGTTGTAGCCGTAGGCGAGGTCGGGCATGGCGGCGAAGCGCCCTGCCGACGGGCCGGTCTCGACATGAACCTCGGCCACCCCGGCGAACGACTCCTTGAGATCGGCGACGATCTGCGCACGCTGCTCCGGCGTTGCGGTGAGTCTCGCCCATTCCGCCGCCTGGTCGGCCGTCGCCCCGATCCGATAGCCGACCTCGGCGGTCGACGGGCCTGCGGGAAGGGCCGCGATCTCCGCCGCGGATGCCGGCGCGAGTGCGCTGTCCGCCGTTGCCGGGGCGGCCGCGCCGCCGATGATCGTCGCGGCGGCGGCCAGAGCCACCACAGCGGTGACCGCTTTGGTGATGATGGATTTCACGTGCCCCCCTGAACTCGAAGAAGTCGCCGGACGTTTCCGACAGCACGAGACAAGCGCTTCCCAAAGGGGACGGCATCATCCGAACTCCGTAGTTTTCAACGGCGATATCGGCCCCCTTCGCCTCAGCCTGAACGACGGGGCTTACGCGAATAGCCCCGATCGGCCGAATCGGAGGTTTGCCGACGCGTTCCATGCGCAACTCACAGCGACGCCGCGACCGCTGGGGAGGGACAAGGCGCTCTCCAGCAGCTCGCCAGCGGGGTTTGCTCAGCGCTCAACCGACCAGGTCGGGCGTTCGCCCGATTCATCAGGCGCGGACGCTGTTCACCCAAGTTGCACCCGTTGAACAGGTCGCCAACAATGACTTCCAGGGCCAGATCGATTGTATGCCGGATTGCGAACGAGTCACCCTGGAAGGAACGCATCGATGTGGCAGTCCTTCCACGCGGCCGGATCCTCGGTGGGCGATGAGAGGGGATCGCGCGCGGTGCGCGCCGTCGCCCGGCGGATCGCCGGGCGGGCTTCGTTCGCCCGCGCGGCCGTGACGCCCTGGCCCAGCCTCGGGGAGGACTGGCCGCACACGAGGCGGTTCGAGCGGATCGCTCGGGGGCTGTTCTCGGCGATGTGCGCCGTGCACGCCGTCATCTTCCTCGTGCGAACCCGCCACGTCGACGGCTCCGTGCCACGCTGGTGGATCTTCGGTCTCGTGCTCGTCTCCGGCGCGGCCGCGCTCCGACCGGCCGCACGGCTGCTCACCGTGGCCAGCATGGCCGGTGCCACTGTGCTGACCCTCCTGTTCCCGGGCGAGACCCAGGAGTCGCTCCAGGGGAATCAGGGCTTCCTGCTCTGCTGGGCGGTGGCGTTGTTATGGCCCCGGATTCAGCTCGTGGCGGCGACGGTCGTCTTGCTCTGCCTGGTGACCGCCGTCCGCTGGTGGAGGTTCGGCAGCGGGCCGGGCTGGTCGGCTCTCGACGACACCGTTATCGCCATCGGAGTGGGCACCGCCGTCGCGGTCATCCGCCAGGCGGGACTCGCGGGAGTCATGGCGGCGGACCGCGCTCACGCCGGGGCGGTCCGCGACAGGCTGCGCGAGGGACTGCAAGCCGCCGACTCACGAGCCGCGAAGGCGGCCCACGAGGCCCTCCACGACGACGCCCTGGGAGTGCTCAGCGCCATCGGCGCAGCCGTCGGTGAGGACCTTCTGCTCGCACAAAGGGTGGGGGAGGTCGCAAGCCGCCTGGAGGGTGATTCCGCCCCACCGGCCGCGACCCGGCTTGTCTCACTTCCCGATGTCCTGTCCAGCCTCGCTGCGGAAAGTCGGCTGCAGGTCTCGGTCGGCCGATTCACCGGCAGCCAGGACTGGCCAGCCCTCGACGACGTGCACACCGGTGTCATCCGGCGCGCGGTCACCGAGGCGCTGCGCAACGTCGAACGACATGCCGGGGTCGAGACAGTGCGGCTCGACGCGGCATACGAGCGCGGTTGGTTCCGAGTCGACGTGAGCGATCCGGGCCGTGGTTTCCACCCCGACGAAGTTGCGGGCTGGGGTCGCCGTCATTCGATAGAGGAGCCGATCCGCAGCATCGCGGGTCGCGTCCACACGGCGAGCCAGCAGGACAGTGGGACGCGGGTGACGCTCACGTGGCCGATCACCTCCGGCGCCACCCGGACCGGTGAAACGCGCGTGGCGAGGGTCTACGAGCAGACCCGCGCCGCTGCCCCGGGCGCCATACCCGCGGTCTTGGCTGCCGTGAGCGGAGTGCTCGTCCTGCACACCTACCTTGCCGTGCGCTACAGCTGGGGACGGCCGGCGATGACCGCTCAACTGCTCGACGGATTCGTCATCGTCGGGTTGAACGTGTGGACCTTAAGGCGGCTGCGCCGTTCGGCGCCGACTTGGCCCTTCGTCGTCTTCATCCCGGTGGCGGTCTCCGCTGCTGTAGCTGGCGGGCTCGCCCTCGCGGAACCCGGTTCATTGCGCTACTACGAGTCGTTCGTCGTAGGCATGGCCGGGATCTCGCTGACCGCCATGGCCTACTTCGCCGACGCCGTGACCCTCGCAATCCTCGTGGCCCCGGTTGCCACCGTGCTGGCAGTCGCGACCATCCGTGACCCCGTCGCGAGTGCCGCAGACTCCGTGGGCGCCTACTCCGCGATCGCGGCGCCCGTACTGGGCGCGTTTGCCGTCGGCGCCTTCCTCCGGGGGGTGTCCCGCGGCGTCGCCAGCGAGGCACGCCGGACGGCCGAGTTGTCCGGCGCGGAGTACCGGATCAAGGCCGAGGAGGCGGCCCGTCACCGCCTCACCCCGTTCACTCGCGAGGTCGTCACCCCGTGGCTGCAAGCGATCGCCGACGGCCGGACCCGCCTGGACGATCCCGCGACGAAGGTGCGGGCCAGTGAACTCGCGCAGCAGGTGCGGGACGAGCTCTACCTGGGCGGCGCCCTCGACTCGGCTCTTCGTACGAGAGTGGCCGAGGCCCGGCAACAGGGGCTGCGGATCGACTTCGAAGCCCGGGACGGCAGCGTGTCCCCCGAGGCGGCGATCGCCTTCCGGCTCCTGGACCGGCTGCTCGACGACCCGACCGGGATCGAGCGCATCCGGGTCGGGGTCCCCACGACCGTGGCACGCTCCTGGTTCCTCTCGGTCGTCTCGTCACCCTCGGCGCAGCCGCTGGAGGTGCTCACGGCGGCATTGTCAACGGTGTCCCACACCGTCACCGCCGACGCCTTCGCAACCACTGTCGGCGGGACCATCGGGCATATGCAGGATGGTCAGACTTCCCGCGGAGACGGTTGAATCCTGTCGTGACGATGCCCCGCCCCGGACCGGTCGATCTGGCCGTGGTCGACAACACCTGGACCGCCCGATCCGCGGTGAGCACCCTCGCCCTTACGCATCCCCAGATCGTGCGCAGCGTGCGGGTCTACGAGGACGTCGACGACATCGACCTCACCGAACCCCCACCCCACGTCCTCCTCCTGGACTACTGGCTGGCGCGCGACGATAGGGCCTGCCTGACGCACCTGCCGGCGCTGAAGGAGTGGGGAACACGGATCCTGCTGTTCACCAGCGAGGAGCGGCCCCTTCACCTTCGCCGGGCCCTCGCCGCCGGCGTGGACGGGCTATGCCTGAAGAACGACGGTCCCGCCGCCCTGCTCGACGCGATTGTCACGGTGGGACGAGGTCTCCCCGTCTTCTCGAGCCCCCTCGCGCGGGCGGTGGCGACCGACGATCGGGCACGTGCGCAACTCACGGCTCGTGAGATCGACGTGCTCGAGGGACTCGCTCACGGGCTCACGGTCGACGAGATCGCTGTCCGGCTCGTCGTCTCGCCGACCACGGTGAAGACGCATGTGCAACACATCCACGACAAGTACCGGTCCGTGTTCGGCGATCGGGTCAACCGTGGGCGCTTGGTTCACGAGGCGCACCTTGATGGCTACCTCGACCGTCATGCGGGCCCGGAAGCCGACCAGGAGAGACCGGCCCCGCGCCGGAACTGAAGGGGACCGAGAGCGCGGTGCCGGTGCCCGGCCCTGGGCCTGGGCCTGGGCCTGGGACGGAGGCCCGGCTTCACCGGTCGGTGGGGCCATCCAGGGTGAGGGCCACCACCGCCCCCAACACGGCCGCGACGGCCGCGCCGAGGAAGACGGTCTGCACCTGGACGACCGCGAGGGCGAGCAGGGCCCGACCGTCGCCTTGATCCGGCAGGGCCGCGACCGCCTCGTAGTAACGGTGCAAGCCGACGGCGGTGAGCACCGCGAGGCCGACGACCATCCCCATCATCCGGGCCACGACCACGAGCGAGCTCGCCACCCCGTGCTCGTCGGGACCGACCGGCCCCAGAGCAGCGGCATTGACCGGGGCGAGGGTAAGACCCACCGCGAGTCCGACGAGGACGAGCACGAAGGTCGAGTCGGCTCGCTCGAGCGCTCCGGCGGTCCAGCGCGACATGCCCGCGAGTCCCGCGGCGGTGAGCACGAGCCCGGCCACCGTGAGCAGCCGCGGGGCGGCATACCGCAGGAGCCATCCACCCGCGAGCGCGCCCATCGGCAGGGCGACGAGGAAACGCAGCAGGACGAAGGCCGCCTCCGTCTGCGAGTCGGTGACGGTGAGCCGGGCAAGCAGCGGCACGTCGACGACGACAGCGACGAGCGCCGCCCCCACGCACACGCTCACGAGCCCGGCCCGCCCGGTCGGGCCGCGCAGGATCCGCAGGGGCACGAGCGGATGCGCGATCCGGCCGGCGCGCCACCAGCCCAGCGCGGCCGCCACGACGGCGAGAGGGAGGAGCGCGAGACCGAGCGGTCCGACGATCTCGCGCTCGGGATCGGCGCCGGCGAACGTGAGGATGACCGACCCCAGGCCGAGGGCGACGAGCAGCGCACCCGGGAGGTCGGCGCGCCCCAGCACCTCGCGTCCGCGCCACAGCAGGTATGCCGCGAGCGCACCTCCCAGCGCGAGGGCCACCAGCCCGATGGGGGTAGCCAGGCGGGAGCCGCTGCCGCCGAGTGGGAGATAGGCCAGGCCGATCGTGAGATGGGTGACAAGTGCTTCGGGGGCGGCGAGGGCGAGCCATCCGGTTGCGGCGGCGAGCGCTCCGAGGATAGGGCCGACGAGATGGCGTCGGGGTCGGCCGGCGACGTGGAGGCGGCGCGCAGGGTGCGGATATGGGCCGCTGGACGGGCGATTCTCCGGCCCATCTCCGACACCTGACGGCCGCATCGGCCCATCCCCGACACCTGAAGGGATCTCCGGCCCATAGCCGACAGCAGAGCCTTCGGGCAGCGCAGGGTGCGGATATGGGCCGCTGAACGGGCGATTCTCCGGCCCATAGCCGACTGCAGAGCCTTCGGGCAGCGCAGGGTGCGGATATGGGCCGCTGAACGGGCGATTCTCCGGCCCATAGCCGACAGCAGAGCCTTCGGGCAGCGCAGGGTGCGGATATGGGCCGCTCGAAGGCTCATTCATCGGCCCATCTCCGACACCTGAGGGGCGCTCCGGCCGATCTCCGCACCTCGTCGAAGCCACCGAGGCTGCTGAGCCCCCGCTGCCAACCGGGACGAGGCGAAGGGCGGCATAGAGGAGGAGACCGACGAGGGCACCGGCCCAGAAGATCCCGCGCCAATCGGTGACCGCGAGCACGGCCGCGCCGAGCACGGGTCCGACGACGGCGCCCAGTTCCTGGACGGCACCCACGACCCCGAGTGGCACGCCGCGACGGGAGGGCGGCCAGAGGTCGGCCACGAGGGCGAGGGTCGCGGGGACCAGACCCCCACCCCCGACCCCTTGGAGGAGGCGCCCGCCGACGAGCACCCACAACTCGACGGCGAGCGCCGTGACCACCGACCCGACGACGAAGACGAGCAGGCAGCCGAGCAGGATCCGACGGCGGTCGAGCAGATCGGAGAGCCGGCCGATGAGGGGCAGCACGGCGACATAGCCCAGGAGGAAGCCCGAGACGATCGGGGTCGCCTGCGCGAGGGACTCGATGCCCAGGCCGACCCCGGCCATCATGTCGGTGAGCGCGAGCACGACGACGTAGGTGTCGGCGGCGGTGAGGAGCACCCCCGCCGACGCGAGGGTGAGCAGGGTCCTAGGGCTGGCGGATGTCGACCGGGCCATCGGGCGCTTCGACGAGGACGGTGTAGGTCGAGGGGGTCGAGCCGAAGAACGGCCCGGTGATCTGGATCGTCCGCAGGCTGAGGGCGGGCTCGACCAGCCCGTAGGTCACCTGGAAGGTGCCGGCCGCATCACCGGTCCGCAGAAGCTCGACGAGCACGCTCCCGGGCAGGGTGCCACTCACCGGCGTGAGGACCTCGGTGCCCTTGCGCAACTGGGCGCCCCTGCTGAGCGACGTCGTCCGGGTGAGCAACGAGGTGAGCCCCGAGGTCGGATCGAGCAGTCGTGCCGGGTCGGGGATCCCGAGGGTGTCGGGCGACACCTCGACGAAGATCGAGGTGAAGGGCAGCTTGGTCCAGACCTTGCCGCCGAGCGCGACAACGGCGACGTCGGCCTGGGTGCCGCGGACCTTCGCCTGGAAGGTCCCCTTGACGGCTGGGGCATGCGTTCCCACCGCGTCGCCACCGACCAGGCCGGTGACGTCGGCGGGCAAGTCGGCCGACGTGAGCACCAGATGCACCGCGGGCATCGCGTCGACCCCGGCCTTGGCCTCCGCGAGCACCTGCTCGAGCGACTTGGCCGACGGTGCCGGTGCGGGAGTCGAGGAGGAGCAACCGACGAGGGCGCCGACGAGCAGCACCGAGGTCACGAGGGCGGCCATCCGGGGCCTCCGCGTGCCGCGCCACAGACCTGCGTGCATGGCAAGGAGGCTAGTGGAGCGCGCGGTGGGCGGGCGGCATACGCTGCGGGGAAGGAAACCGGGCCGCGAGCCCGCCGGTCCCTTGTGGGACACCCGACGCAGGAGAAAGGTGGAGCCCGTGAGCAAAGCACCCGCCAACAGAGATTCGTCGTCCGCACCGGTCCCCGCGAGCCCCGAGCAGATTCGCAATGTCGTGCTCGTCGGCCCCGGCGGTGCGGGCAAATCCACCCTCTTCGAGCACCTCGTCGCCGCCCGGGTCCCCGGTCGTCGGCCACACGAGGGCGACCACGAGCGTTCGGTCGCCGTCACCGTCGCGGCCGTCGAGAGCGGCGGGATCACGGTCAACCTCATCGACACCCCCGGCTACCCCGACTTCGTCGGCGAGCTGCGCGCGGGACTGCGCGCCGCCGACGCCGCCATCTTCGTCATCTCCGGCGCCGACGGCATCGACGGTGCGACCGCCCTGCTCTGGCAGGAATGTGCCGCCGTCGGTATGCCGCGCTGCATCGCCGTGAGCAAGCTCGACATGCCCCGCTCGGACTACGCCGAGACGATCGCCACCTGTCGGCGGGTCTTCGGCGACGCCCAGCCGGTCTACCTTCCGGTACACGACGACGCCAAGACGGTCGTCGGGGCGATGGCACTCATCAGCCAGTATGTCGCCGACGGCACCGGTGCGCGTCGCGCCCCGGTCGGGGCGGAGGCCGACGCGATCGAGGAGAACCGCGGCCCGCTCATCGAGGCGATCATCGAGGAGTCCGAGGACGACTCGCTGCTCGACCGTTACCTGTCCGGCGAGGACCTCGACCCGGCCCAACTCGTCGCCGACACGAAGACCGCCATCGGCAAGGGCACCTTCTTCCCCGTCCTGCCGATCTCGCCGGCCACCGGTGTGGGCGTCGAGGAGCTCTACGAGCTCATCGAGAGCGCCTTCCCCTCGCCCGCCTCGCGTCCGCAGCCCCGGGTGAGCACGCCGGCCGGGGGCGAGTTCGCCGCCCTCGCTTGTGACCCCGACGGTCCGCTCGTCGCCGAGGTCATCCGCACGTCCAGCGACCCCTACGTCGGGCGTCTCTCGCTCGTGCGGGTCTTCTCCGGCACCCTGCGCCCCGAGGAGGTCGTCCACGTCTCCGGCCACCTCGAGACCTTCCTGGGCAAGGAGATCGAGGGCCACCCCGAGCATGACGACGACGAGCGGGTCGGCCCGCTGTCCTCCCCCCTCGTCGACGCCCTGCGCCACCGCGACCACGCTATCGCCGGCGACCTCGCGATCATCTCGAAGCTGTCCAAGGCGGAGACCTCCGACACCCTCTCCGGCAAGGACCACCCCGCCCTCATCGAGCCGTGGGTGCTGCCCGATCCGCTGCTGCCCGTGGCGATCCACGCCAAGAGCAAGGCCGACGAGGACAAGCTGGCCTCGGCCCTGCAGCGCCTCGTCGCCGAGGACGTGACCATGCGGATGGAGCACAACGCCGAGACCCACCAGGTGGTGCTCTGGGCGATGGGCCAGGCGCATGTCGAGGAGTTGCTCGGGCGCCTGCACGAGCGTTACGGCGTGCAGGTCGAGGCCGAACCCTTCCGCACTGCGCTGCGCGAGACCTTCGTGAAGAAGGTCGTCGTCAAGGGCCGCCACGTCAAGCAGTCCGGCGGCCACGGGCAGTATGCCGTGTGCGATCTCGAGATCGAACCGCTCCCCCGCGGTGGCGGCTTCGAGTTCGTCGACAAGGTCGTCGGCGGTGCCGTGCCGCGCAACTTCATCCCCTCGGTGGAGAAGGGCGCCCGGTCGCAGATGGACAAGGGGGTGCTCGCCGGCTATCCACTCGTCGACGTGCGGGTCACCCTGTTCGACGGCAAGGCACACTCGGTCGACTCCTCGGACATGGCCTTCCAGACCGCTGCCGCGATGGCGCTCAAGGAGGCCGCCAACGAGTCGTCGGTGGCCCTGCTCGAGCCGATCGACGCGGTCGACATCACGGTGAGCGACGACTTCGTCGGCGCGGTGATGTCCGACCTGCGCGGCCGCCGGGGCCAGGTCCTCGGCACCGAGCCGGCAGCCTCCAGCGGGTGGACGATCGTGCACGCCGAGGTCCCGCAGACCGAGTTGTCGCGCTATCCGATCGACCTGCGCTCGGTCTCGCACGGCACCGGCTCGTTCTCGAGGCGTCAGCTGCGCTACGACTACATGCCGGCCGAGAAGGCGAAGGAATACACGAAGGCGCCGTGATCTCGGCGCACCCCCGAACGGACCGCGACTGACCGCGAGGCGTCCCACGGAGTCCCGCGGGCGGCATACCCTCGGCTCTCTCGCGGCCATTCGGGTGTCGGCTCGGCTGTCTAGCATCGTCAGATGGCCGAGCCGAAAACCCGACCCACCGACGCCGACGTCGACGCCTTCCTGGCCGCCGTGCCCGACCCGACGCGCCGGGCCGACGCGCAGGCGCTCGACGGCCTCCTGCGAGCCGCGTCGGGCGAGCGACCGGTGATGTGGGGGACCTCGATCGTCGGCTACGGCGAGCTCGCCTATCCCGGTCCACGCGGCACGACCCGGACCTGGCCGGTCATCGCGTTCGCCCCGCGCACGAGCGAGCTGGTGCTCTACCTCAACACGCGGCTCGAGCCGGAGTTGTTCGCCGACCTCGGACGTCACCGCCGGGGCGTGGGCTGCCTCTACCTCAAGCGGCTCTCCGACGTCGACCCGGACGCGTTGACCGGCCTGCTCGCCCGCAGCGTCGCGCTCGCCCGCGAAGAGCCGTGAGCAACCCCCTGAGCCGCTCCAGACGCACGACGACCCGACGCGGTGGCCGCTGCCCCTCAGCCCGGATCGGCGTGATCAGTGACGATCGGAGCGGCCGCCGCGCCCGGCCAACTTGAGCACGAGGGCGTGCGCGAGCAGGCCGGCGGCCCCGAGGAGGCAAGCGGCGAGGGCGGTCCGACCGCGCCACTCCCCCGGGATCAGTGGAGCGACGAGGGCAACCACCCACAACGCACCGAACACGAACAACGCGGCGGACCGATGGGTGCCCTGGCGCAGCCAGGACCGCAGGTGGACGAGCGGATCGGGGGCAAGCAGCCGGGCCAGCCGCCACAGCACCCACGTCGAGACGGCCAGCACCGGCGCCGCGACGATCCACGCGACCCAGCCGCGCGACAGGTCGGGGTTTCGGCCGCCTGCGCCGATGGCCGGCGCGACAGCGGGCAGAAGCACGAGGAAGAGCCCGATGACGAGCAGGCTGGCCACCGAGTCGAAATTCCGGTGGAGAGCCTCGATGTCCGCCTCGCCGGGACGTGCGCGCAGGGCCCGCAACTGCAGGCGCACCGAGCCGAGCACCCGACCCCGGGCCCGTTCCAGCCGAGCGAGCTCGTGGACTGCGTCGGGGTTGTCGGGGTCGAGTTCCAGCGCCCGCGCCACGGCGGCCTGCGCCTGTGCGAGGTGCTCGCGAGTGGAGCGCGCGCCGGCCCCCGGCACGTATGCCGCCGAACGGTCCAGGTGGCGCGAGGGATTGAGCGGTTCCAGGGCGACGGCGCGCTCGGACAGCTCTCGGGCCTCCTTGAGGTGGCGTCCGGTCGACGCGATGGCCCGAGCTGCCAGGCCGAGCATTGCCGGCGAATCGGGCTGCAGGCGAACGGCTTCGCGGGCTGCGGACGCCGCTTCCGACCACCGACCGCTGTCGAGCAGGAGCCGGCCGGCAAGGTCGTGAAGTGAGGCGTCGTCGGGATGGGCACCTATCGCCGCGCGCACGAGCGCGACGGCCTCACGGTGCTCACCGAGGCCGCCGAGGGCGCGCGCGGCGCACCAGGTGAGCCGCGGATCGTCGGGGGCCGCACGCAGCCCCGCGAAAGCGGCGTCGCGCGCGGCGGCATACCGGCGCAGGTCGAGCAGGATGACGATCTTCTCGAAGTCCCCCGTTGTCATCCCTAGAGCCTCTTGGTCCGCTTCATGTAGGCCTTGAGGTCGTCGTAGGCACCGTCGTCGTTGGCGAATTGGACGACATTCCGAGCGGATTGGAACCACGGGCCGGTCGAGGGACGCACCTCGCGGAGCGCGGCATCGAGGTCGTCCATCCGGATCATCCGTACCGCGCCGGTGCGCACGCCCTGCATCATCGCCCGCTCGGCCGCCGTCTCGCACACGTGCTCGATGTCGGCGCCCGAGTAGCCCTCGCTCGCGCGGGCCAGAGCACGCAGGTCGATCCCCTCGACCGGACGATCACGCAGGTGATAGCGGAAGATCGCCTCGCGGGCCTCGCCGTCCGGGGGCAGGACGAGCAGCGTCCGATCGAAGCGGCCGGGTCGGCGCAGGGCGGGATCGACGTCCCACGGCTGGTTGGTCGCGCCGACGACGAAGACCCCTTCGTTGCCGGCGGCCACGCCGTCGAGCTCGGCGAGCAACTGGTTGACCGTCGATCGAGTAGCCGTATGCCGCGTGAGGCTGCGCTTGACCCCGAGGGCGTCGATCTCGTCGAGGAAGATGACGACAGGGGCGTTGCGGCGGGCGACGGTGAACAGCTCGTGGAGGTTGCGCTCGGACTGGCCGACGAACATGTCGAGGACGTCGGAGATGCCGACGTTGATGAACTGCGCCCCCATCTCGCCGGCGATGGCACGTCCGATGAAGGTCTTCCCGCAGCCCGGGGGGCCGTAGAGAAGCAGCCCGCCGCGAAGGCTCTTGCCGTAGAGGCGGCGCAGCTCGGGGTTGTTCATGGGGGCCAGGAACGAGGCCGTGATCCGCTCCTTGACCTCTTCCATCCCACCGACGTCGGCAAGGCGGACGGTGGTGCGCTCGACTTCCCAGGCCTCGACGACGGGCTGCGAGCCAGCCGGGCCGTCGACGAACATCGGTGCCGGCGCGACATCCTCGACCTGCGATTCGGCGGCGTCCCAGTCGAAGCCGGCGTCCCGTGCCGCGGGATCGGCGGGCGGCGGCTGGACTGAAGCCTCCGGCGAGGCGACAACAGGCGGTGGCGGCTCGGTCACGGTGCCGAGTGCCCGACTCATGAGCGCCCGAGCCGGGCCGTTGCCGGGTTCCTGCTGCAACGCGGCGGCACAATGGGCAAGGGCTTCGTCGAGCCGCCCGTCGGCCAGCAGCAAGTCCGCGAGATGCAGGCGCAGGTCGAGGTCCGTCGGGGCGGCCGCCACCGCACGACCCAGTGCATCGAGGAGCGGGTTGATCACCGGCTGATCGTACGGGCACCTCTCATCGCGACGCCCGCCCGCGTAGCGGTGTCAGCGCCCTGAGAGGACGAGGATGCCCTGCGGCCGAGAGAAGGAAGCCGAGACCGACGGCCCCGATGACCCGTTTCCTCTCTGCCGTGCCTGACGCGAGCCGGGGTTGTCCACCGACCCCGGCCGGACATCGGCGGCGAGGTGCCTCTATCTCAGATGCCTCTCGGACGCCGACCCGCAGACCCCGACCCGCGGCGGACTCCGAGGGACGGGCCGACAGATCGTGGGCGGCGATTTCCACCCGACACGAAGGGGGTATCGTCCTGTCCGTACGCACGTCACCGTGTCGACGGTTACGGCGAGCGCGCCGCACGAACGGCGCACCGGGGGCCAGGGGGCCAGAAGGGCGGGGGTAGCCCATGCTTACGACCAGGAGAACCGCTGCCGTCGGCGCGATCGCGGTGTGCGCCGCATTCGCCACCGCGGCGGGCACGGCCAATGCGGCCGGCAGCACGCCCGATCCGAGCGCTCTGGTGACCCAACGCTCGGGCTCCGCGCCGGTCGGCGTCACCGTCGCCGACGCCAACCCCTCCGCGCTCGGCGGCACGGGACGGCAACGGGTGACGGTGCGCCTCGCCGACGGCCGACGGCCGGTCCTGGCGCTCCAACCGGCCGACCCCGTGGGCGGTTTCGAGCACTGGGTGGGCTCGGTCGAGGGAGACCCGACCTCGACCGTCACGGTGACCCGTGGCCCCGCAGGTGTCTCCGCGGTGGTGACCGGCGCCCAGCTGGACCTGTCCATCCGACCGGCGGGCGACGGGGCCGTTTCCCTCACCGTCGGCGACGGAAAGACCTCGGACGTCGACGACGGAGCGCTGAGCGCGGCCGACGGCCCGTCGGCTCCGACCGTGGGCCCGACCCTGGCCGGTTCCTCCGCGCCACTCGGGGCCGGCGCCGTGGCCGACCCGACGGACCTCATCGACATCGCGGTGGGCTGGACCCCGACGGCCGAGACACAGGCGGGGGGCGCCGCTGCCATCCAGTCCGCCATCGCCCTCGGGATCGCGGCCACCAACGATGCCTTCACCCGCTCGAACGTGAGCGCGCGGCTGCGCCTGGTCGGCACCGTCCGTGGGGTCGGCACGGAGGACCCCGACATCCTCAACATCATTCGCCAGTTCGCCACGTGGGGCGACGGCCTCTGGGACAACGTCTCCAACTTCAAGGAGCGCCTCCGGGCTGACATCGGCGTCATGCTCATCGGCAAGCGCACCTCGGGTTATGTCGGCTACGGCTACTACCCCGACGGCGGCTCCTATGCCGGCGACGCCGTGCTGGCATGGGACCAGGCCCAGACGACGGTGTTCGCCCACGAGGTCGGGCACACCCTCGGCGCCAGCCACGATCGCGCGACCCAGGCCGGCGTCGGCGGCTTCTATCCCGACTTCGGCTACGGCTACGTCGCGCCCGGCAACACCTGGCACACGATCATGGCCTACGCGTCGGCCTGCGCGAACTGCCCGGTCGTCTCCTACTTCTCCAACCCCGACCTCTCGGTCGGCGGGGTGCCCCTCGGCAAACCCGTCGGGACGGCCGCCGCCGCCGACAACCGCAAGGCCATCAACCAGACCGTCCCCACGGTGAGCGGCTACCGCTACGCGGCGGCGGACCCCACGATCGCCTTCATTCGCGCGGCATACCAGGACTTCGTCGTCGGACAGACGACCGTCACCGAGGTGCTGCGGATGGCGGGGTACCTCAACACCGGTGTCTGGTCCAAGGACTACTTCCTCCGTTCCATGGCGACGTCGGACGCGTGGCTGCAGACCATCGTCACGAAGATGTACCGCGACACACTGGGTCGGGCACCTGACGCCACCGGTCTGGCGACCTGGGTCTCCTGGTTGCGGACGGGCCGGTTCACGGTCGCCCAGGCCGCCGCACTGTTCTATTCGAGCGACGAGTTCTACCAGGGGATCGGCGGGAACTCCCTCACGACATGGGTGACGCAGCTCTACCACAAGCTGCTCAACCGGGTGCCCGACGCCGCCGGACTCGCCTTCTGGGTGGGCTATGCGGGCAATCCCGCCTACGGACGCCCGTGGGTGGCTGCCCAGTTCTATCAGTCGCTCGAGTCACGGCTCACCCGGGTCGCCGACCTCTACCGGAGCTTGCTCGGCCGCGCCCCCGATGCGGCGGGCCAGCAGTTCTGGGCCGGGCGGATCCTCACCACCGGCGACATCGAGCTGGCAGTCTCGCTGGCTGGCAGCACGGAATACCAGCTGCGCGCCAACGCGCGGTTCTGATCACGCACCCGGCATGCCGTGCGACCACGTCGTAGCCGGGCTGCCATGCCCCGCGGCATACAGGCCCAGGGGCACCACCTGCGCCCGCACCTTGCCGCCCCGACCGGCTGAACGCTCACTCTCGCAAACGCATTGGCCGAGGCCCCCCTCCCACGCGGGTATGCCGTGCGCGAAAGTCCGCGCACGGCATACCCGCGTGGGTGGGGCCGACGGTCAGCGCAAGGTGAGGGAGTCGGCTTGCTCGTCGCGGTCGACGACGACGGTCGATCCGTCGCGGACGTCGCCGGACAGCAACCCGCGGGCGAGCCGGTCGCCGATCTCGCGCTGGACCAGCCGACGCAGCGGCCGGGCGCCATAGGCCGGGTCGTAGCCGGTGAGCGCCAGCCACTCCTTGGCCGCCTCGGTGACCTCGAGGGTGATCCGCCGGTCGGCCAGCCGGGTCGAGAGCGCCCGCACCTGCAGGTCGACGATCCGCGCGAGCTCCTCGGTCGACAGCGGGTCGAAGATGACGACCTCGTCGAGCCGGTTGAGGAACTCGGGCTTGAACGCCGTCCGCACGAGCGACATCACGCCCTCGCGCTTGGCCTCGTCGCCCAGGGTCGGGTCGACGAGCAAGTGCGAGCCGATGTTGGAGGTCATCACGAGGATGACGTTGCGGAAGTCGACCGTGCGGCCCTGGCCGTCGGTGAGCCGGCCGTCGTCGAGCACCTGCAGGAGGATGTCGAAGGTCTCCGGGTGGGCCTTCTCGACCTCGTCGAGCAGGACGACCGAATAGGGCCGGCGGCGCACCGCCTCGGTGAGCTGGCCGCCCTCCTCGTAGCCGACGTAGCCGGGAGGCGCGCCGATGAGCCGGGCGACCGCATGCCGCTCGGAATATTCCGACATGTCGATCCGCACCATCGCGCGCTCGTCGTCGAAGAGGAAGTCGGCCAGCGACTTGGCCAGCTCGGTCTTGCCGACCCCGGTCGGGCCGAGGAAGAGGAAGGACCCGGTCGGCCGGTCGGGGTCGGACAGACCCGCGCGCGAGCGGCGCACCGCGTCACTCACCGCGCGCACGGCGTCGGCCTGGCCGATGAGCCGCGCGCCGATGAGCTGCTCCATGTGCAGCAGCTTCTCGGTCTCGCCCTGGAGCAGCCGGCCGGCGGGAATGCCGGTCCACGCCGAGATCACCTCGGCGATGTCGTCGGCACCCACGCGGTCCTTGACCATGACGTCCTTGTATGCCGTGCCGGCACTTGCCGCGCCAGCAGCGCCGCCGGATCCACCTGCGCGAGAGGCGGATTCGGCCTCTTGCGCGGTGGCCATCTCCTTCTCCAACGCCGGGATCTCGCCGTAGAGCAGCCGGGCGGCGTCCTCGTACTTCGCCTCGCGCTGGAGGCGCTCGGCCTGGGTGCGCAGGTCGTCGAGCCGGGCCTTGAGCTCACCGACCTTGTTGAGGCCGGACTTCTCGGCTTCCCAGCGGGCGTTGAGCGCGGCCAGCTCCTCCTGGCGGTCGGCGAGGTCCTTGCGCAGCCGCTCGAGGCGGTCGCGGGAGGCGTCGTCGGTCTCCTTGGCCAGGTGCAGCTCCTCCATGAGCATCCGGTCGACCGTGCGCCGGAGCTGGTCGATCTCGACCGGCGAGGAGTCGATCTCCATCCGCAGCCGGGAGGCCGCCTCGTCGACGAGGTCGATGGCCTTGTCGGGCAGCTGACGGCCGGTGATGTAGCGGTCGGAGAGCGCGGCGGCGGCGACGAGCGCCGAGTCCTCGATCTCGACCTTGTGGTGCGCCTCGTAGCGCTCCTTGAGGCCGCGCAGGATCGCGATGGTGTCCTCGACCGAGGGCTCGCCGACGAAGACCTGCTGGAAACGCCGCTCGAGTGCAGGGTCCTTCTCGATGTGCTCGCGGTATTCGTCGAGGGTGGTCGCCCCGATCATCCGTAGCTCGCCGCGGGCGAGCAGCGGCTTGAGCATGTTGCCCGCGTCCATCGCGCCCTCGCCGGAGGCCCCGGCGCCGACGACGGTGTGCAGCTCGTCGATGAAGGTGACCACCTGGCCGTCCGAACCGGTGATCTCCTCGAGCACGGCCTTGAGCCGCTCCTCGAACTCGCCGCGGTACTTCGCGCCGGCGACCATGGCGCCGAGGTCGAGGCTGACGAGCTTCTTGCCGCGCAGGCTCTCCGGCACGTCGCCGTCGACGATGCGCTGGGCCAGGCCCTCGACGACGGCGGTCTTGCCGACGCCGGGCTCGCCGATGAGCACGGGGTTGTTCTTCGTCCGGCGGGAGAGCACCTGGACGACCCGGCGGATCTCGGCGTCGCGGCCGACCACCGGGTCGAGCTTGCCCTCGCGGGCGCGGGCGGTGAGATCGGTGCCGTACTTCGTGAGCGCGTCGAAGGTGCCCTCGGGGTTCTCCGAGTCGACCGTGCGCCCGCCCCGCAGCGTCGGGATGGCCGTCTCGATGGCCCGCGCGTCCAGCCCGAACGACCCGGACGTGTCGGTGCGCGCGAGCGCGAGCAGGACATGGTCGGTGGAGACGTAGCTGTCCCCCATACTCGCCATCGCGGCGCGTGCGGACTCGAGCACCGCCATGGCGGCGCGGGACAGCCCGGGCGCGGAGACGCTCGATCCGGAGGCGGACGGCATACCGGCGAGCACGCGGGCGGCGGCCTGCGCGGCGGCGGCGACCGAGGACCCCGAAGCGGTGAGCAAGGCGGGAGTGGTGGTGTCCGATTGTTCGGTGAGCGCCTTGAGCAGGTGCGCGGGCTCGGTGTGCGGGTGGCCGGCCGCCGCCGACGCACGCACGGCAGCGGACAGGGCCTCCTGGGCCTTGGTGGTGAGCTTGAGATCCATGGGTATGCCGGTTGCTCCTGATCGTCGGGTGTCGTCGGGTGGTCGAGACTCTTCAGTGCCAACCTCGGCAAAGTTGAGTCTATTCCACTCAATCTCGGGTCGGACAGGGGTGGCTCAGCCCGCTTCCCCGGCCACCTCGGCGGCCGGGCGCCGGCGCCCGTGGACCCGTCACCGGCGCCGTCGGCGGCGGCGCCGGGCGAAGGATTTCGCACCCCCCGGGGTCGGAAATCCTTCCGCGAGCGGGCCGAGCGGGCTGTGTCGCCGAGCGGGCCGTGTCGCCGAGCGGGCCGTGTCGCCGAGCGGGCCGCGCGGCA
>WBZT01000065.1_pt1 | contig 89182 bp, 80 predicted proteins | sample 5204241 | NCBI WGS metagenome assembly WBZT01 (sample SAMN12344358, study PRJNA552823) | activated sludge metagenome | biome: Activated sludge suspended growth; feature: Nitrification reactor; material: Wastewater; isolation source: activated sludge from nitrification reactor of wastewater...
CGGCGTTGACGAAGGTCATGGTGACGTAGTGGTCGGCGAACTTGAAGTCGCGCCGCAGCTTGCCGTCGGCCACGCGCCAGTCCTTGGCCAGCTTGGGCATGAGGCCGGCGATTTCGTCGGCGCTGAGGGGGGGAATGCCGCCCTCGCAGGGCTTGCATTTGCCTTTGGATAGGTCGCAGAAGGTTTCGGTCATGGTGTCTACATGCAGTTGTCAGTCGTCAGTCGTCAGTCGTCAGCCGATGCAATGGCGCAGCGGGCGCACAAATTCTTTCTGCTGACTGATTGCTGCCAACCGCTTACTTAAATTTGTAGTACTGCCCGTTGAGGTAGGCCGCCAGGTGCAGTTCCTCTTCCGGGAACAGGTTGTTGCCCAGCATGGCGTTGCAGGTGGTGATCTGCTGGGCCAGGGCGGAGGCGTTCTTCACCCGGCGGTCGGCGCGGGTGTAGATCTTGCCGCCGTCGCCGCCGAACCTGCCGATGTGGCAGCCGGCGCATTGTTTTTCGTGGATGGCCTTGCCCTTGCCGGCGTCGCCCTTGTCGAAGGGGGCCGCCAGAGCGGCGGGGGCCAGAAACGCCAGGGTGAGGGCCAGGGCGGGCGCGGTGATGGTGTGCATGGTCGACTCCTCTCTCTATGCCCGGATGGGCTGTGCCTGAAGATTGTTATAGGCATCGAGTTTCGCGATACGTTCCACGGCCTTGGGATGGCTGTCGTAGAACAGGGAATAAAGGGGGTCCGGCGTCAGGGTGGCGGCGTTGTCCCGGTACAGGCGCACCAGGGCGGAGATCAGGTGGCCTGGCTCGGTCTGCCGGGCGGCGAAGGCGTCGGCCTCGAACTCGTGCTTGCGGGAATAGAGGCTCATGAAGGGCGTGGCCGGGAACAGGAACACCGGCAGGGCCAGGAAGAACAGGGCCAGGGCGGTGGCGTCGGTCTGGTTCGCCACCCCCAGGCCGGCGTAGAACCAGTCGGCTTCCTTGACCCAGGCCAGGACCGCCAGCATGAGCAGGGAGAGGACGAACATCAGGCCGATGCGCTTGACGATATGGCGGTGCTTGAAGTGGCCCAGTTCATGGGCCAGGACCGCCTCGATCTGCTCCGGGCCGAGCTGGGACAGCAGGGTGTCGAAGAACACGATGCGCTTGTTCCGGCCCAGGCCGGTGAAATAGGCGTTGCCGTGGCTGGAGCGGCGCGAGCCGTCCATGACGAACACGCCGCTGGACTTGAAGCCGGCCCGGGCCAGCAGGCGTTCGATGCGCTCGCGCAGGCCCTGGTCCTCCAGGGGCGTGAACTTGTTGAACAGGGGGGCGATGAAGGTGGGGTAGACCGCCAGGATCAGCAGGTTGAAACCCATCCAGACGCCCCACACCCAGAGCCACCAGGTTTCACCCATCACGCCCATGAGCCAGAGCACCAGCAGGATCAGGGGCGCGCCGATCACCAGACCGAGCAGGGCCTGCTTGACCAGGTCGGCGATGAATCCGGCCGGGGTCTGGCGGTTGAAGCCGAAGCGGGCCTCGACCCGGAACTGGCCGTAAGCGCCCAGGGGCAATTCCGCGATGGCGCTGATGAGGAACAGGCCGAGCAGCAGCGCGGTACCCACCAGCATGGGGCTGTCGATGCGGGCGGCCAGGAGGTCCTGGAGCCATTGCAGGCCGCCGCCCAGGGTGAAGAACAGCAGCAGTCCCGCTTCCACGGCCAGATGGACCAGGCCCAGGCGGGCCTTGGCCAGGGTGTAGGCGGCGGCCTTGCGGTGCTCCTCCAGGGGGATGATGCCCAGGAAGGCGTCGGGCGGCACGTCCCGATGCAGCCAGACATGACGCATCTGGCGCAGCAGCAACCAGAGCTTCAGTCCGAAGGCGAGGACCAGCGCGGCCAGAAAAATGCTTTGAAATGAAGGCATTACGTGTGGTCGTGTGCGGGGGTCCGGGGATTATGCCACAATGCCTGCCCTTCCCCGCCCCGCCCCGCGAAGCTTAAAAAATGGCGCAAAACGATACCCACCTGGTCTGGGTGGACATGGAAATGTCCGGCCTGGACCCCGACAAGGACGTGGTCCTGGAAGTGGCCCTGGTGGTCACCGACAAGGATCTCAACCTGGTGGAGGAGGGGCCCGTCCTGGTGGTGCGTCAGTCCGACGCCGTGCTGGACGGCATGGACAGCTGGAACAAGAGCACCCACGGCAAGTCCGGCCTGATCGACAAGGTCAAGGCTTCCACCCTGTCTGAGGCGGACGTGGAACAGCGCATGCTGGACTTCATGAAACAGCACGTGGGCGAGCGGAAATCCCCCATGTGCGGCAATTCCATCTGCCAGGACCGCCGTTTCATGGCGCGCCACCTGCCCCGGCTGGAAGCCTATTTCCACTATCGCAACCTGGATGTGTCCACCCTCAAGGAACTGGCGGCCCGCTGGCGCCCGGAATTGAAGGATGGCTTCAAGAAGGCCAACAATCACACCGCCCTGGCCGACATTCAAGAATCCATCGAGGAGCTCCGTTATTACCGCGACAAGTTCATCAAGACCAGCGCGTAGTCGCTAGCCCGTGGCGGGCGCATGGTCCAAGGGCGCCCCGGGCGCGGAGACTTCGACGGAGACTTCGAGCCACCGACTTCACGCTACCCGCTAATAAAAGGAAAACAATGAAACCCGGCACTCCGTTCGTCGTTGAAGTGAACCCGCGCATCCCGCGCCGCCTGTCGCGCCTGTCCGAGCTGGCGGACAACCTCTGGTACGCCTGGGATCGTCCCACCCGCACCCTGTTCGCCCGCCTGCACCCCGGCCTGTGGGACGCGGTCAACCACAATCCCAAGGCCTTCCTCAAGCGGGTGGACGAGGAACGCCTGACCGAGGCGGCGGAAGACCACATCTTCCTGGGCAGCTACAACCGCGTGTTGTCGGCCTTCGACACCTACATGAGCGAGCCCCTGCGCCGGGACATGCCCCTGGAGTTGAAGCCCGGCGACCTGATCGCCTATTTCTGCGCCGAGTTCGGCTACCACGAGAGCTTTCCGGTCTATTCCGGCGGCCTGGGCATCCTGGCGGGCGACCATTGCAAGTCCGCCTCCGACCTGCGCCTGCCCTTCGTGGCGGTGGGCCTGCTCTATCGCCAGGGCTATTTCTCCCAGCGCATCGACAACGACGGCAACCAGATCGCCACCTATACCGATTCCGAGTTCGACGATCTGCCCATCCATCCGGCCCTGAACGAGGAGGGCAAGGAGATCCACATCCACATCGAACTGCCCGGCCGCAAGGTGGAAGTGAAGGTGTGGGAAGCCCGCATCGGCCACGTGCGCCTGTGCCTGCTGGATACCGACCTGCCCGGCAACCGCGCCGAGGACCGCTACATCACGCACCAGCTCTACGGCGGCGACAAGCACACCCGCATCCAGCAGGAGATCGTGCTGGGCATCGGCGGCATGCGCGCCCTGGAGCAACTGGGCATCAAGCCCACGGCCTACCACATCAACGAGGGCCACGCCGCCTTCCTGGTGCTGGAGCGCATCCGCCGCAAGGTGAAGGGCGGGCTCTCGTTCCACGCCGCCCTGGAGGCTGTGGCGGCCAACACCGTGTTCACCACCCACACCCCCGTCCCGGCCGGCCACGACCATTTCGCCGAGGACATGATCTGGGATTACTTCAGCCAGTGCTGCAACGACCTGGGGGTGCAGCGCGAGGAGTTCATGAAGCTGGGCGGCGCCGGCCACGGCCAGGAATTCAACATGACCAAGCTGGCGCTCCACGGCTCCCGCCACCACAACGGCGTGTCCCGCATCCACGGCGGCGTCTCCTCCCACATCCTGTCCGACATGTGGCCCCAGGTGCGGCCGGACGAGTCGCCCATGGGCTACATCACCAACGGCGTCCACGTTTCCACCTTCCTGGCCCAGGAATGGCAGGACCTGTTCGACAACAAGCTGGGCTACGAGTGGCGCCGTCGCCTGACCGACGCCACCTTCTGGGAGAAGCTGGCCAGCATCCCGGACCACCATTTCTGGTCCGTGCACCAGGCCCTCAAGTCCCAGATGCTGCACTCGGTGCACCACCGCATCACCGAACAGCACCTGCGCAACCACGGCTCCGAGGCCCACCTGGAGCGCATGCTCAAGTACGCCAATCCCCTGGATCCCAACGTGCTGACCATCGGCTTCGCGCGTCGCTTCGCCACCTACAAGCGCGCCACCCTGATGTTCGAGAACATGGACTGGATGCGGGCCATCATCAAGGACGCCGACCGGCCGGTGCTGTTCATCTTCGCCGGCAAGGCCCACCCGGCCGACAAGCCGGGCCAGGAACTGATCCGCCGCATCCACGAGATTTCCCGCTGGCCCGAGTTCGAGGGCAAGCTGCTCATGGTGGAAGGCTACGACCTGGGCTTCGCCCGCCGCCTGGTCTCGGGTTGCGACGTCTGGCTCAACAACCCCATCTACCCCCTGGAAGCCTCCGGCACCTCGGGCATGAAGGCGGCCATGAACGGCGTGCTCAACCTCTCGGTCACCGACGGCTGGTGGGACGAGGGCTACGACGGCGGCAACGGCTGGGCCATCAAGCCGGCGCCGGAGTACTTCGACGACGCCCGCCGCAACCGGGAAGACAGCCGGGACCTCTACGAACTGCTGCAGGACCAGGTCATCCCCATGTATTACCGGCGCAACGAGCTGGGCATCTCCAGCGAATGGGTGCGCATGGCCAAGCGCTCCATCACCACCCTGCTGCCCCGCTTCAACTCCACGCGCATGGTCATGGAGTACGTCAACAAGTTCTACGGCCCCGCCTCGCGCCAGTGGCGGCGCTACTCGGAAGGCGGCTTCGCCGCGGCCCAGGGGGTTGCCGCCTGGAAGGCCAAGGTGCGCCAGGCCTGGAGCGGCGTCAGCCTGCGCCGGCTGGACGAGCCCCAGAAGCGCATCGGCTTCGGCGAGACCCTGTCCCTCAAGGTGGCTGCGAGCCTGAACGGGCTCGCCCCGGAGGATGTGCGGGTGGAAGTCCTCATGGGCCGGGCCTCGAAGCAGGGCCAGGACCGGGACCTGCAGGCCGTGCCCATGATCCCGGATGGCTGGGACGGCCAGGATTCCCTGTTCACCCTGGAACTCACCCCGGACATGTGCGGCAAGCTGCTCTACCGTGTGCGGGTCTATCCCTATCACGAACTGCTGACCCACCCGTTCGAAACCGGGTTGATGGTCTGGCTGTGAGGCAAGTTGACAGTTTTCAGTTGTCGGTAGGCAGTTGCTGCCTGCTGCCTACTGCCTGCTGATGACCGCCTTCCTCGCCATCGGCTTCGGTGCCGCCCTGGGCGCCTGGTTGCGCTGGGGTCTGGGACTCTGGCTCAACCCGGCGTTTCCCACGCTGCCGTTCGGCACCCTGGCGGCCAATCTGGCGGGGGGCTATCTGGTCGGCCTGGCCATCGCGTATTTCGCCCAGCATCCCGGGCTGCCGCCGGAATGGCGGCTGTTCGCCATCACCGGTTTCCTGGGTGGGCTCACCACCTTCTCCACCTTTTCCGCCGAGGTCTTCACCCTGATCAGCCGAGGCCAGCTAGCCTGGGCCCTGACGGCGGCCTCGGCCCACCTGTTCGGCTCGCTGGCGCTCACCGCGCTGGGCGTCTGGACCTTCAAACTGATCCGGGGATGATCATGGAAAAGCTCTGCATCCGCCTCTTCGTCCAGGAAGGCATGAAACACGCGCATCAGCCGATCCATGAATGGCTGTTCGACCAGGCGCGCGCGCTCGGCATTCCCGGCGGCACGGCCTTCCGCGCCGCCGCCGGCTACGGCCGCCACGGCGTGCACGAGGACAGCTTCTTCGAACTGGCCGGCAAGCTGCCGGAGACCGTCGAGTTCGCCGCCGACGCGGCGCGCATCCAGGCCCTGGTCGAGCGAGTCGGCGAGGCGGGCCTGAAGCTGGTGTATGTGACGCATCCGGTGGACATGGGCGTAACCGGCGCCTGAACCGTCACCGTCGCCTGAGGGCCGGATGCCAACCCTGCCGGGCGGTTCCCTAGCCAAGGATTTCCACTTATGTAGAAAGAGCAAAGCATAGCCCTCCACCAAATTCCTCCAATCGTGGGAGAACAACGATTGGACGAGGCGGTCGCATTCGGGAAGGTGTTGCGCAGGCTGTGCAGAAAAGCGGGGATGACCCAGGAGCAGTTGGGCCTGGAAGCCGACCTGCGGCGGATCTATGTCAGCATCCTGGAACTGAGGCAGCAGCAGCCGTCACTTGGAACAATCTTCAAGTTGGCCAAGGCACTCAATGTGCCGGCGCACGAAATCATCCGACAGGTTGAAGTGGGTTAGCCACTAATCCCTGGCCAGGCCGGCAGGTCGCAAGGCATGGAGCATCCAACCTTTACGGCCGTACAATGCCAAGAACGGCTTGAACCGGGAGGATGGGCGCACTTTCCCCGCCTGGTGCTTGCTGAACAGAACAAGTTGAGCGAGACCCATGATTCAAGACATTCAAAAGAGTCGTTCGGCCCTTTTTGGGGCAGTTATTGCGCATCCACCGCGCAGGGGTGGCAATGGCTAAATCCAGGGCGGAGGATTCGATACACAGCCCAGGAGGACAGGACAGGGCTACCAACCGTCTGACCGGATTTGGCTTTCGCTTAGGGCGCGGTGGTGCCCACCAGAGCCGCACCATGATGCTGGATGAACTCCAGACCCTTCTGCATGCGGCGCCTGACAACGCCGCCAAAGCCGACTACACAGCCTTGATGGTCGATGCCAACATCCTGGGTAAAGGCACCTCAAAGGCCAGGCAGCTGACGGCCAAGCACTTGGTGGAGCTCTACGGCCTGGACGACAGGCTTTGCCTGTTCAGGGTCTTCCGTCCTCTCTGGCAGCAGGATGCCCAGGCTCGCCCGGTATTGGCGCTGACGCTGGCCCTTGCCCGCGACCCGCTCCTGCGCCTGAGCCGGCCACTGATGCTTGCAAAGCAACCCGGTGATTCATTGGACCGCCGGGAAGTGGAAGAGATGCTCGACCAGTCCGACCCAGGCCGATTCAGTGCCGCATCCCTGAAATCCTTCGCCCAGAACATCAACGGCAGTTGGACCCAGGCCGGCTTCCTCCAAGGGCGGGTCCGCAAGGTCCGCTCCGTGCCCACCGTCACGCCGACCAACCTCGCTTACGCGCTGTTTGTCGGGCATCTCGAAGGCCTGCGCGCTCAGCGCCTCTTCTCAAGTGATTGGGCGCGTCTATTGTCGAGTTCCCAGGAAGAGCTGGTGGCCATGGCCCAGACCGCTTCCAGGAGGGGCTTGATGGTCTTCATGAACGCCGGTGGGGTCATGGAAGTGCGCTTCCCCGGCTATCTCACACCGGAAGAAGAGGAATGGCTCCATGAGTAAGGTGGCCAAGCTGCTCAACGTCTATCGCGAGCATATCGCCGTGCCCTGGCAGCAGGGCCTGGCCGGCATCCAGCGGGTCATCTTCGCGGTCTACGACCCCCACGACGAGCTTCGCATGCGGGCCAACCTCCTGGAGTTTGAAATCGCCACCAAGGCCGCCGGCCGCGCCTGGCTGCTCATTGACATCACCGATGCCTTTCCTGCCTGGATGGCCAGGCAGCGCTACCGGGAGAGTTACTTCGAGAGCCCGGAAGACCTGGACGGCTATGTCGCCGGCCAGATAACCGGCTTCACCCAGGACCTGGAACAGGACCTGCGCAAAAGAATCGCCGAATCGGCGGACGCCAACACCGTCACCGCATTGCTCGGGGTCGGAAGCCTGTTTGGCCTGACCCGTGTTTCCCACGTCGTGGAGAAGATTGCCGACGCCATCCCCGGTCGCCTGCTGGTCTTCTTCCCCGGCGAGTATGCCAACAACAACTACCGCCTCCTGGATGCCAGGGATGGGTGGAACTACATGGCCGTGCCCCTTGTGGCGGCCGACTAAAGGGAGTCGTAATCCTCATGCTTAATCAGGACATCTTCACCAAGGCCCCAAAGCAGAACCGCCTGGTCAACAACGGCGTCGCCGAGGTCTCCGAGGACCACTCCGATAGCGCCCTGACCGTGCTGCGCTACGAGTTGGAAACCTTTGTCTGCAATGGCCAATACGAAAAGGGCATGGAACGCATCCTCGATGCCTTCCTCAAGAACCTGAGCAATGCCGCCGAGCAACCCGGCATCTGGATTAGCGGCTTCTACGGCAGCGGCAAGTCCCACATGGCCAAGATGCTGCGCACCCTTTGGACAGACCTGGCTTTCCCGGACGGCGCCACAGCCAGGGAAATCACCCGCATACCGGACAGCGTGCGCGACCAACTCAAGGAACTGTCCACCCAGGGCAAGCGGTTTGGTGGTCTTAAGGCAGCGTCCGGCAAGCTGGGGTCCAGTGCATCGGCAAGCGTTCGGGTGGCGATACAGGAAGTGGTGTTTCGTTCAGTGGGCCTGCCGGCGAAATATCACCATGGCCGATTTGTCCTCTGGCTTCGTAGAAAGGGGCTCCTAGATACTGTAAAGGCCGAAATCGAGAGCAAGGGTGAAGATTTTGAGCGTGAGCTCAAGGAGATGTATGTCTCCCCCATCCTGGCCAATGCCTTGCTCAATGCCTACCCGGACTTTGCGGACAGCGCCAAGAATGCCCGCCTGCTCTTGAAGGAGCAGTATCGCGAGGTCACCGACCTGTCCAATGAAGAATTGGTGGAGGCCATCCAGGACGCGTTTGCACAGCAGAAGAAGTTTCCCCTGACGCTTGTGGTCCTGGATGAATTGCAACAATACATAGGCACAGATGCAGACCGTGCTTATATGGTTCAGGAAGCTGTCGAGACTTGCTGCAAGCATTTCAGTGGCCAACTACTCTTTGTCGCTACAGGCCAGACTGCCCTGTCTGGTACACCGATTCTCCAGAAACTCCTCGGCCGCTTCCCGGTTCAGGTCTCCTTGTCGGATACGGACGTGGAAGGCGTCATCCGCGAAATCATCCTGGCCAAGAAGCCCAGTGCCGTGCCCAAGGTGGAAAAGGTAATGCGGGACAACCTGGGCGAGATTTCCCGCCACCTGCATGGCACCAAGCTGGAGCACAACCTCGCCGACGAGGACGTGATGGTGGCGGACTACCCCATCCTGCCGGTCCGTCGCCGTTTCTGGGAACGTTTCCTACGTGCGGTTGACGCAGGTGGCACAGCATCTCAGTTGCGCAATCAGTTGCATGTTGTGCATGAGGCAGTCAAAGAAATCGCAGATGACCCTCTCGGTCATGTAGTGGGCGGTGATTTTATTTACGACCAGAACTCAGCAAGCTTGCTTCAAACAGCGGCGCTCCCAAGAGAAGCCTACGACCATATCCAGCGACTTTCTGCCGGCAAGGGCGACGACCCGCTCAAGGCCCGCCTGCTCAAGCTGATTTACCTCATCGGCAAGCTGCCCACCGAGGCGGTGGCAGATACCGGCGTCCGTGCCACCTCCGACACCCTGGCCGACCTCCTGCTCGTGGACCTGCCCGCCGGTTCCGCCGACCTGCGCAAGCGCGTCCCGGACCTGCTGCACGTCTTGCAGGAAAAGGATGGCCTGGTCATGGGCATCACCACCGCCCAGGGCGTGGAATACCGTCTCCAGACCCGCGAGAGCAGTGCTTGGCAGGACGAATACCGCCACCAGGAGTCCGAGCTCAAGAGCTCCGTCACCCGCATCGAGCAGGAACGAGGCGACCTGTTCCGCAAGTTGGCTGGGGAGACCCTACGCCAGGTCCGCCTTACTCAAGGTAAGGAAGCCCGCGACCTGTCCGCCAGCTTCGATGCCGAACTGCCCAAGGACCACGCCCAGCGCATCGTCGCCTGGATTCAGGACGGCTGGCAGACCGACGAGAAATCCTTCCTCGCCGAGGCCCGCGCCGTCGGCAACAGCGACCCGAGCCTGTTCGTTTACCTGCCCGCCCGCAATAAGACCGACTTGGCCAATGCCATCGTCGCCATGAAGGCGGCCAAGGCCACGCTGGATGTCAAAGGCATGCCCTCCACGCCGGAAGGCGAGGAAGCACGCAGCGCGATGACCACCAAGCTCAACGCCGCCGAGCGTCAGATTCAGACTCTCCTCGCCGAAGTGTTCACCGGCGCACGTGTCTTCCAGGCCGGCGGCACCGAAGTGACCGACCCCGGCGACCTGGCCGGCAAACTCACCGCCGCCGGGCAGAAATCCGTCGTCCGTCTCTATCCCCAGTTCGACGTGGCCGACCAGGCCGGTTGGGAAAAGGTCCTGGACCGGGCGCGCAAGAACGATAGCCAGGCCCTGGAAGCCGTGAGCTACAAGGGCGACCCGGACAAGCACCCGGTCTGTGCCGCCATCCTCAAGTTCATCGCCGGCGGCAAGAAGGGCAGCGACATCCGCGACAACTTCCGCGCGCCCCCCTACGGTTGGCCCCAGGACGCGGTGGACGGCGCCCTCTACGCCCTGTTGGCCAGCGGCCACCTGCGTGCCCTGGATGCGGCCCACAAGGCGGTGGATGCCAAGGGCCTGGAGCGTAACAAGCTCACCCAGGCCAGCTTCAAGCCCGAGTCGGTCACCGTCTCCCCGGTCCAGCTCATCCAACTGCGCAAGCTCATGCAGGAAGTGGGCATTGCCTGCCAACCCCAGGAAGAACTGCAAAAGGCCATGCTCCTGCTGGAGGAGCTCAAGTCCAGGGCGTCCAAGGCCGGTGGCGAAGCCCCCAAGCCCGCCGTTCCGGATGTCACTCACCTGAACCAACTCGAACAACTCGCCGGCAATGCCCTGTTGGTCCAACTCCACACCGACAAGGACAAGCTCCTGGCCGACGCAAACGCCTGGCAGCAGGCCGGCCAGGCCATCGACAAGCGATGGCCCAACTGGATTCAGCTCACCGACCTCTTGAACCAGGCCAAGGACCTCGGCCCCCATGAAGAACTGGCCGCGGAAGCCAAGGCCATCGCCGACCAGCGCGCCTTGTTGTCCAACCCGGACCCGGTGCAGGCCCTCCTGGAAAAGACGGTGAACCTGCTCCGTCGCTCCCTGAACCACCACGTCCAGGCCTTCCAGGATGAGTACACCGCGCGCCTGACCGCCCTCCAGACGGATGAGTCCTGGCAGAAGCTCGGCGCCGCCGACCAGACTGCCATCCTGAAGGAATGTGGCCTGGAGCCGGCTCAGATGCCGGACATGAGTTCCGCCGCCGCCCTGGAACAGGCCCTGGAGGATTGCCCCCTGGCCCGTTGGGCGGACAAGCGCGAGGCCCTGGCCAACCGCTTCGACCAGGCCCGCCAGAAGGCCGTCCAGAAGGTCACCCCCAAGGCCATGCCGGTGCAGTTGCCCCACCGCGTGTTGAGCTCCCAGGATGAACTGAAGGCCTGGCTGGACGAGGTGGAGAAGCTGCTCCAGGAGCGTCTCGGCCAAGGTCCGGTGTCCCTGTAAAGGAGTCGGCCATGCACCCCCTCAGCAAGCCCCTGCGTAGCCGCCTGGAAGCCACCGTCAAGGCGGCCCGCGACATCGCCGAAACCGCTGCCCGCGACGCCTTGGAGTATCTGGGCGTAGGCGAGCCGAAGGCCCCCGCCCACCTCACCCCGGAACAGGCCGAACTGCGCCGCCGCCTGCGCCTGCACGGTCGCCAACTGGGCGACGTGAAGCACAGTGGCGACAAACAGGACATCCGCCACCTGGTCTGGGAAGTCGCCTACGAGCACTGGCACCGCATGCTCTTCGCACGCTTCCTGGCGGAGAACCACCTCCTCATGCACCCGGACGGCGTGGCCGTGTCCCTGGCCGACTGCAACGAACTCGCCAAGGACGAAGGCGCCGCCGATGGCTGGGAGCTCGCCGGCCGCTATGCCGCCCGCATGCTGCCCCAGGTCTTCCGCAAGGACGCCCCGGCGTTACAAGTGCAATTAGCTCCCAATGACCTACATGCCCTGGCCAAGCTCGTCTCCGGCCTGGACCTGGATACCTTCCGCGCCGCCGATAGCCTGGGCTGGGTCTACCAGTTCTGGCAGGCCAAGCGTAAGGACGAGGTGAACGCCTCCGAGGTGAAAATCGGCGCCGACGAACTACCGGCCGTCACCCAACTCTTCACCGAGCCCTACATGGTGGAGTTCCTGCTCCACAACTCGCTGGGCGCATGGTGGCAGACTCGGCATCCCGGCAAGCGCTGTCCTGTTGACTTGGCTTATCTAAGGACGCTGGAAGACGGCACCCCCGCCGCCGGCAAGTTCGAAGGCTGGCCCGACACCCTCAAGGACTTCAAGCTCCTCGACCCCTGCTGCGGCTCCGGCCACTTCATCGTCGCTGCGTTCCACCTGCTCGTGCCCATGCGCATGCAGGCCGAGGGGCTCAGTGCGCGTGACGCCGTGGATGCGGTTATCGCCGACAACCTGCACGGCCTGGAAATCGACCCCCGCTGCGTGGAAATCGCCGCCTTCGCCCTGGCCCTGGCGGCCTGGAGCTATCCGCATGCCGGCGGCTACCGGGTGCTGCCGGCCCTGAACATCGCCTGCTGTGGCCTCAAGGTCTCGGCCAAGGCGGACGACTGGGCGGCCCTGGTGCCGGATGACGCGCCCCATGCCACCCTACTGCGCCAGGACTTGAAGTTGCTCCACGCCAGCATGCGCGAGGCCCCATTGCTGGGGAGCCTGCTCGACCCTTGGCGCAGTCTGCGTGATGACCTGGCCACCAGTGATTACGCTGGGCTTCAGGCCATGTTGGGCACCGCGCTGACTCAGGAGCGCGCCGACCTGTTGAGCGACAGCGAAGACCTCTGGGATGCGGCCGTTAGCGCCCAGGGCTTGTTGGATGCGGCGCGCATCCTAGCCCAGCGTTATCACTTGGTCATCACCAACGTGCCTTATCTGGCGAGGGGTAAGCAGTCAGACCACCTCAAGGATTTCTGTGCGACCCACTATCCGGATGCAAAGAACGATTTGGCCAATGTCTTCCTGGAACGCAATCTGGAACTGGCCCTGGACGGCAAGGGTGTGGTGCAAATCGTCATGCCACAGAACTGGTTGTTCCTTACCACTTATAGGAAACAGCGGGAGCATTTACTCAAACGAGATACCTGGAACCTTCTGGCACGGCTGGGTGAAGGCGGATTCGAGAGCAGTCAAGCTGCTGGAGCTTTCATTATCCTGTTGACACTTACACACTGTTCGCCTGCCGCTGGGCAGCAATTACGTGGGCTCGATGTGGCTACTCCCCGGACTGCGCAAGAAAAAGCTGAGACTCTTCGTTATGGTCAAGTTGTGGCGGTTGGTCAAAAGAGACAATTGGAGAACCCAGATGCAACAGTCGTGCTTGTTGAACAGGGGGCAACGCATTTTCTGAGTGCCTATGCTGACGCTTATCGCGGTCAAGGCACTGGAGATACCAATCGCTTTATCTCCTGCTATTGGGAGACTCCATTCTCAACAGATAGCCGCTATGTTTTCCTTGGTTCATCCCCGTTGGAGACGACTCATTACACCGGTTGTGACTTGCAGCTACTTTGGGATAACGGTGAAGGTGCTCTTCGAGACTTTCAGGATGAGCTTACTGCACATGGCGTCCCGAAAGACGGATGGAAGCGAGGATGGCCAGCTTGGGGACTAGCCGCTATACGCGTATCCCAAATGCGAGATTTGCCTGGGTGTTTGAACGCTGGTTGGCACTTTGATAGCAATTGCGCTGTGATTGTCCCAAAGAACGACGAGGACTTGGTCGCGATATGGTGCTACTGCTCATCCGAAGATTTTCATCAAGCAGTACGTGAGGTAGACCAGTCCCTAAAAGTAACCAGTGCAAATTTGGTCAAAGTCCCGTTCGACCTGGCCCACTGGCAGCAAGTCGCCGCAGAGCGTTACCCCAACGGCCTCCCCAAGCCCTATTCCGACGACCCCACCCAGTGGCTATTCCACGGCCACCCCAAGCCCGCCACCGACCCGCTGCAAGTCGCTATCGCCCGCCTGCTGGGCTACACCTGGCCGGCGGAGACCGATGCCGAGATGGAGCTCTCCGACGAGGCCCGCGCCTGGATTGCGGAGTCGGCCAAGCTCGCTCCCCTGGCCGATGACGACGGCATCGCCTGTCTGCCGCCGGTGCGCGGCGAAAAGTCCGCCGCCGAGCGCCTCCTGGACCTGCTCATCGCCGCCTGGGGTGCGGACTGGCAGCAAGGCACCCTGGACAAGCTCCTCGCCCAGGCCGACTGTGCCGGCAAGAGCCTGGACTTCTGGCTGCGCGAGCGCTTCTTCGAGCAGCACTGCAAACGCTTCCAGCACCGTCCCTTCATCTGGCACGTCTGGGATGGCCTCAAGGACGGCTTCGCGGCCCTGGTGAACTACCACAAGCTCGACCGCAAGAACCTGGAGACCCTCATCTACACCTACCTGGGCGACTGGATACGCACCCAGGAACGCGGCGCGCGTGATGGGATAGACGGCGCCGACCTGCGCCTGGCCGCCGCCCAGGCGCTGAAGGCCAAGCTGGAGAAAATCCTCGCAGGCGAAGCCCCCTACGACATCTTCGTCCGCTGGAAGCCCCTGGACCAGCAACCCATCGGCTGGGAACCCGACCTCAACGACGGCGTGCGCCTCAACATCCGCCCCTTCATGGCCGCCGAAGTCCTGCGCCACAACAAGAAGCCCAAGCTCAACATCGCCTGGGACAAGGACCGCGGCAAGGATGTGGAATCCGCCCCCTGGTTCAAGGTCTTCAAGGGCGACCGCATCAACGACCATCATCTGATGTTGGCGGATAAACTGACCGCCAAAGGAGTCACTAAATGAAAATTCTCAACTTTGAGCTGGTCAACTTTCGAGGCATAAAAAGAATGTCACTGGATTTTGTGGCCAGGACATCTGCGCTTGTGGGGGTCAATGGTGTAGGGAAGTCAGCAGTGCTTGATGCTTTGGCCATTGCACTTTCCCAACTCACTGCGCGTATCAATGCGCAGCCTGCCAAGGCGAGAGGGATGTCGCCTGATGACATTCGTGTCGGTGCGGAGTACACGCGATTAACGGTGACGACTGATTTGGATGAGTCCAAGCCAATTACTTGGGCAATCGCATTGAACCGAAAAGCGGGCAAGCATCCGCCTGAACGTAGCAGTGATTTTGAAGGTTTGAAGGGCCCTGCGAGCCTGTTGGAAATGCGCTTGGTTTATCACGAGATGCATAACGAACCAGTCAACTTGCCTTTGGCTGTTTATTACGATGTCCATCGTGCTGTTCTGGACATTCCTCTTCGAGTCAGGGAGAAGCTCTCAAATGTCCCGAGAGAAGCCTACATCGATGTTCTGGGGCATGGTGGTACAGACTTCAGAGGGTTCTTTACATGGTTCAGAAATCGCGAAGACGACGAAAACGAAAAGATTCGCGATAACCCGAACTACCGTGACCGCGATTTATCAGCTGTTCGAAGGGCGGTAGAGCAGTTTACCCAGTTCAGCGATTTGCGCATAAGGCGCAAGCCAGCGCTGCGCATGACCGTCAATAAAGCTGGAACAGAACTGAATGTGATGCAGCTCTCCGACGGTGAGAAGTGCATGTTGGCGCTTGTCGGTGATTTGGCGAGACGGCTCAGCTTGCTAAATACAAAAGGCGACGACCCGCTCGAAGGAAATGGCGTGGTGTTGATTGATGAGATTGACCTGCACCTGCACCCGCGCTGGCAGCGTACGGTTGTGGCGTCACTTGAACGAACCTTCCCCAATTGTCAGTTTATTGTCACGACACATTCACCCCAGGTAATCGGCGAACTTCCCGCTGAGTCAGTAATGCTCTTGAAGAATGGGGCTTTCATTGGGCATCCGGAAAGGTCCTTGGGATTGAAGAGCGGGGATGTTTTGGAGGAGTTCATGGAAGGGCTCTCCAGAAATGCAACTGTGCACGAAGAACTGACTGCGATTCGTCGTGCGATTGACGATGAGGAGCTTGCCCAGGCTCAGTCTTTGATTGCTGGTTTGCGACAACGTGTCGGCAATATTCCTGATGTACTTGAGGCTCAAAGCGCACTTGATAGCCTGAAATGGTTGGAAGGGGAGAAAGATTGAGGGGAATAACCAAGGGCGCTGAGCCTCACGCCTTACAGAACTGGAAACGGGCAAACAGAGGCACCCCTCAAAACCTGTTTTACGGCGCGGGTGGTTTCCCTGCTGAGGACATCAGGAAGGCGCTGTTGGCAGAGCAGTTTCACCTCTGCGCTTACACAATGAAGCGACTCGATACGGCTCCTGAATGCGAGGCGAGGGGTGGCGATACCAGGGACTCATGCCACATTGAACATGTGTTACCACAGACGTTACACCCTGCGTCGGACATCGATTACCAGAACATGGTGGCTTGCTTCCCGCCCAGTAGTAGCAAAACAGCTTGCGAATATGGGGCGCAAGAAAAGAAAAACTATGACCCGGCAACAAAGCCATTCGTGTCGCCGTTACAAGCACAGGCAGAGCGCCACTTCCGATTTCACAGGGATGGGACAGTAGATGGCGTCACTCCCGAAGGTGAGGCGACTGTGAAAGTGCTGAATCTCAATCACGCAACGCTCAAGAATGACCGTGCAGCTGTAATTAAGGGATGGTTGATTCCAAAAACTGGAAGGCCGATTTCAGCGGCTGCTGCAAGAAGGATTTCTGCAGAAATGCTCATACCAGATGTGCGCTCAAGATTAAGAGCCTATTGCGTCGCGATTGCGCAGTTGGCAGTCAAACACGCAGACCAAGCAGAGCGTCGTGCGGCAAGGCTCAGGGGCGGGGGTTGAGATGGATTCGCTTCTGCAAGTCCTAGTGCATGCACTGACCAAAGCAGGTGAATTCAATCAATCTGTGCAAGCCGCGCCTGCCGCTATCCTTTGGACGGATTCGGAGAAGCAATGGGCGCCGCTGATTACCCGACTTAGGGCCGCAGGCCTTCCCCTGCTCCGCCTGGGTGAGTACGACTTGGCGACATTCCAGGGGCCGGCCATCTGGTTGAAGTGCGCCCTGGCCAGGCAGTTGCCCGAGGTTGAGTTGGGCGATGAGGTGCCTGTTCTTTACCTGCCAGGCGTTAGTCGTAGTGACCTGCGAGCTATCGAGGATTGCCCTCGCCACCTCCAACCCATCGCCGAGCTGCAATACCGAGGCGTGTTCTGGACTCAGGTGAATGCCAAGGACTGGACGGTCAACGCCTTCCTGACTTCCAAGAAGGGTGGTTTGGGCCTGGATGTAGCCCAGGACCGGCCGACTCAGGAAGCGATGCTCAGGGCGCTGGATGCCCTGATGGACACCCCCATCGAGCAACTGGTCGGCAAACGCCTGGAGGCAACCGACTTTGACCACCTCCTGGTGGCAGACCCGGTGCGTGACGTGCTGACCTGGATGAATGACCCGGCCGGCACCCGAAACAGCTGGGGCGAAGGACGTTGGGCAGCATTCGTGGGGCGCTGCCGGCAGGACCTTGGATTGCACCCCGAGAAAGATGGAGACCTGACTGCTGCCGAACGTCTGGCCGCACGGGACGGGGCTTGGGGCCAGGTGTGGGAGCGCTATGCCGAGGCCCATGCGCGTTATCCCCATGTCTTGGAGTTGTTGCGCCGTGTTGGCCTGCCGCCGGACATGTTCGCCGACAGTGCCGGCTACCCCAAGGCCAACGACGATGCTGAAGTCCAGCTACGCGGGGAATTGGAGGGCCTGGTCCAGCATTCGCGGCCTGAAGCGCAGAAGAAGCTGGAAGCCCTGGAGAGCAAACACGCTCCACGTAGAAAACAGTTGTGGGCGCAGATGGGCTTGGCACCCCTGGCCAAGGCCTTGGCGCACCTTTCTAGTCTGGGTGCATTGGCCGGTGCCTCTCTGACCGGGACGGTCTCGGAAATGGCCACCCGCTACCGCGAGCAAATGTGGCGCATCGACAGCGCGGCGGTTTCGGCCATGGGGTGTGTACAGACGAAAGCCGACATGGCCGCAGTCGAATCCGCGCTCCGAGCCCTATATGTGCCCTGGTTGGAGGAATCTGCCCATCGTCTCCAGGAACAGGTGAAACAGGAAGGGACGCTGGGTGGAAGTCCAGTGCTCAAGGAACCCGAGGCGGCGACCTATGCGGCGGGCCTTTGCATGGTCTTTGTCGATGGCCTGCGTTACGACATCGCCCACCGCCTGATTGAGTTGCTCCAGGCGACGGGCCACGACATCCAACTGGATGCGGCATGGACTTCCGTGCCTTCGGTGACGGCCTCCGGCAAGGCCTGGGTGTCTCCCATCGCGCGACGCGTGGAGGGAAGCCCAACAGACAGCGACTTCGAGCCGGGCGTGAAGGGCGAAGGCAAGTCCCTCAATACCCACCATTTCCGCCGCCTCCTTGCCGAGGAGGGTTGGCAATACCTGACCCCCAGCGAGTGCGGGGAGGTGAGCGGCAAGGCCTGGACCGAGGTGGGGGACCTGGATAGTTACGGACATCAGAACGGCCTGAAGCTGGCGCGGGACATGGAGCGACTTCTCCCGCCGATTGTTGAGCGTATCCAGGAGCTGGCCGAGGCAGGTTGGCGGCACATTCGGGTGGTGACTGACCACGGTTGGTTGCTGGTGCCGGGTGGCATGCCGAAGGTGGACCTGCCAAAGTACATGGCGGATACCCGTTGGGGACGCTGTGCCGTGCTGAAGGAGAACGCCAAGACCGATTTCCTGACCCTGGGATGGAGTTGGGCGCCTGAAGTGCCTATCGCCATGGCGCCGGGCATTTCCAGCTTCATCGCCGGAGCGGAATACGCCCATGGCGGCTTGAGCCTTCAGGAATCGCTGGTGCCCATCATCCACATCAAGGCCAAGGCCTCTGGAGGGGGCAAGCCCCTGGTGGAAGTTGTGTCGGCGCAGTGGACCGGACTGCGTTGCCGTATCGAGCTCAACAAGAGCCTTGCGGGCCTCTGGGTGGACATCCGGAGCAAGGCGGCGGATGCGGCTTCCAGCATGGTGGACAAGGCCAAGCCTGTGCAGGATGCCAAGGCGTCTCTGGTGGTCTCGAACGACGAGGCCGAGGGCCAGGCCGCCTTCGTGGTGGTTTATGACGAGGCCGGAGAACTGCTGGCCAAGCAGCACACGGTTATTGGGGAGTAACGAATGCAACTGGATGAACTGGACCGCAAAGCCGCCGAGGCGTTTGAAGGCTTTGTCGTTCGCAAGGACCTGGTGCGCACCTTTAGCCGCCAGTTTCCGGTCCCCACCTATGTGGTGGAGTTCCTGCTTGGACGCTACTGCGCCACCACGAACGAGGAAGAAATCCAGGAGGGCCTGGGCATTGTCGAGCGCCAGCTTAGGGACCGCACGGTTCGTGCTGGGGAGGAAGAGCTCTTCAAGGCGAGGGCCAGGGAAGGCGGCTCCGTCAAAATCATCGACTTGGTGACTGCGCGCCTGGACGCCAAGACCGACTCCTACGTGGCCGTCCTGCCCAGCTTGCGCTTGAACGATGTCCGTATCACCCCGGAACTGGTCAAGGAACACGAGCGCATGCTGACCGGGGGCTTCTATGCCGAAGTTACCCTGAGCTACGACAGCACCATTGCCCAGGAAAGCCACGGCCGCCCATTCGGCGTGGATAGCCTGCGCGCCATTCAGCTTTCCAAGCGGGAAGTCCTCCAGGTCCTTGGTGAGGGCCGCAAGTGCTTTACAACTGACGAATGGAAGGAGCTCATCCTCCGCAGTGTGGGCTTGGAGCCGGGGCAGCTGGACCAACGTGCAAAAGATGCGATGCTCCTGCGCATGGTCCCGTTCGTGGAACGGAACTACAACATGGTGGAGCTGGGGCCGCGTGGAACCGGCAAGAGCCACCTCTACCAGCAGGTGTCGCCCTATGCCCACCTCATCTCTGGCGGCAAGGCCACCGTGGCGCGCATGTTCGTCAACAACGCAAACGGCCAGCGCGGTCTGGTGTGCCAATACGACGTGGTCTGTTTCGATGAGGTCTCGGGCGTATCCTTCGACCAGAAGGACGGCGTGAACATCATGAAGGGCTACATGGAGTCCGGTGAGTTCAGTCGGGGCAAGGAAAACATCCGCGCCGACGGCAGCATCGTCTTGGTGGGCAACTTCGACGTGGACGTGGAGCACCAGCAACGCATCAGTCACCTGTTTGGTCCTCTCCCGCCGGAAATGCGTGATGACACGGCCTTTATGGACCGTATCCACGCCTATCTGCCGGGGTGGGACGTGCCCAAGCTCAATCCCTCGTTGTTCACCCAGCACTTCGGCCTGGTAAGCGACTTCCTGTCCGAATGCTTCACGCAGCTACGCAACCAGAGCCGGATTAGCGCGCTTCAGAATAAGGTTTACTACGGTGGCGCCCTGAGCGGCCGGGACATCAGCGGGGTCAACAAGACTGTCAGCGGACTGCTCAAACTGCTCTATCCCGACAGCAACGCGGAGATTCCGGATGCCGACCTGGAGTGGGCCGTCCGGCTTGCCCTAGAGGTGCGTCGGCGGGTGAAGGAACAGCAGAAACGCATTGGCGCGGCCGAGTTTCGCAACACCCACTTTAGCTACACCATGGCCGAAGAAGGGGTGGAGAAATTTGTTGTCACCCCCGAACTGCAAAGCGAGAACAGCATCGGCAGCGACCCGCTGGAGCCGGGCCAGGTCTGGGCGATTAGTCCAGGCGGTGCGGAAGACAATCCGGGTCTCTATCGCATCGAAGTCAACGAAGGGCCAGGCTCGGGGGTGCGCATCCTCAATAAGCCCACGCCGCCGGCCTTCCAGGAGTCCGTCCGGTTTGCCGAGCAGAACCTCTACGCCAGAGCGGTCCAGCTCGTCGGCGACCGTGACCCCAGGGCGCATGAGTTCAGTATCCAACTCCGTACCTTCGATGCCTCCAAGACCGGGGCGAAGCTGGGGGTGGCTTCCCTGATTGCGCTCTGCGGGGCGCTGCTACGCAAGTCCCTGCGTGGTGGCCTGATAGTGGTTGGGGAAATCAACCTAGGAGGCTCCATCGAGCCCATCCACAACGCGGTAAACATCGCCGAAATCGCTGTGGAGAAGGGTGCTCAGGCCTTGCTGGTGCCAGTCAGCTGTCGCCGCCAGCTATATGACCTGTCCGACGACATGGCCACCAAGGTGGACATCCAGTTCTATCAGGATGCAAGGGATGCGCTGCTGAAGGCGCTGGTTGAATAACTCTGCGGCACACTCAAATGAAGCGCGAGCTCATAAAATCAAATGCGCGGCATGTAAGGGCACTGGTCATCAGCAGTTAAAGCCTTTGGTCGAGAGCGTCACAGCTGCAAAGGCCTTGGTTGGATAGAGAAGACGAAAGGAAGTGAAGAGATCTGGACAGGGGCAGAAGGCGAACCCGCGGTGCATCCGCGCGGTCGTGACGGGCATGACCGGCGCCCAAGCCGACATGCCCCGCCGCGCGACTGGCCTCAGTGATCGTGGTGCTCGTGGCCCGGGGCGGCCATGGCCTGTTTCAGCCAGGTCATGGACGGGTTGGTCTCCATGTCACCCACATCCGCGAAGTCCACCAGCTGGAAATCGGCCAGGGCCTTGTCCGAGATCGCGGCAGGAGCCTCCCCCTCCAGGAAGGCCTTCAGTTCGGTGGTGACCTGTCGATCCGGATCGGTCACGCTGACCCGGGCCGCCAGTTGCAGATCCGGCAGCCAGACCACCTCCATGGCGCGTTTGCCCAGTTTCCCCGCGTAGCGCCTGGCCTTGTGGCCCAACACCTCGGTTTCGCCGGCGGGCGCGAGCTTTTCCAGATCCATGGGGGAGACGATGCCGGCCAGTCGTTCCCAGGGCCGCTTGTGGCCGATCATGCGCAGATCGGTGGTGTTGTATTCGATGCCGCGCTTCCGGCCGGGCTCGACATAGACGAAATTGACGCGGCCCTGGCCGTCGCGCCGCCAGATCTCGCCAACCTCGCCGGAGGCGGCGCGGACTTCCACCCGGTTTTCGCCACGCCAGAGATACCAGTCGCCGGCCTGGGGGGTGACGCAGGGCTGGGCGCAGGTGGTGGTGGTGAAGCGGGCCGCGATGACCTCTTCGGTCGGCGCGGCGTCGGCCGCGGTGATCCGGGTCAGGACGATGCCCAGGAGGAAAAGGTGACGACCATGCATGGAATTCTCCGTAAATGAAAAAGGAGAGGCTCCGCGGCCTCTCCGAAATGGGACTGGCCGGGTGCCCGCTTACAGGCCCAGGGCGTCCTTCATGACGTGGAAGATGTAGTTCTGTTCCTGCACGCCGTGGAACAGATGGGCGCGGGGGCCGCCGGCGTAGATGGCCACGTCCTCGCCGGCGTGGGTTTCCGAGCCCAGGGGCACCAGGGCCTCCTGGTGGAAGTTCATGTGCTCGGTGTCCACGCTGGTCATGTCGGCGAAGCGGCCCACCTGGGCGCCCAGGCCGTCGCCGTAGGCGTCTTCCTTGTTGGAATTTTCCCGGTAGCCCAGGCCGTTGGCGTAGGACAGGGTGGTATAGGGCATGTTATCCGCGGCCAGGGCGGGGGTGTCGCTGCCCGGATTGACCACCTTGCCCAGGATGGGGTTGCCGCGCTTGGGATAGCCGGCGATGGTGAACACGTGGCTGTGGTCGGCGGTGACGATGATCAGGGTGTCCTTGGGATCGGTCTTTTCCATGGCCACGCGCACCGCTTCATCCAGGGCGATGGTGTCGGTCAGCGCCCGGTAAGCGTTGCCCACGTGATGGCCGTGATCGATGCGGCCGGCCTCCACCATCAGGAAATACCCCTTCTTGTTGTTGTCCAGGATTTCGATGGCCTTTTCGGTCATCTCGGCGACGGAAGGCTCGCCCCCGGTGTCGCCGGCGCGGTCGGTCTCGTATTCCATGTGCGAGCGCTCGAACAGGCCCAGCAGACGCTTGGTGTTGGCCGGGTTCACTGCGTCGAAGCCGGCCTTGTCGTAGACGAACTGGCCGCCAAACTTGGCGGTCCACTCGTCAACCAGGTTGCGCCCATCCTTGCGCTCGCCTTTCTTGCCGGCATCCTCGGGATCATTGACGGTGTTGGGCAGGAACTTGGAGCGGCCACCCCCCAGCACCACCTCGATGCCATTGCCTTTGGGGAAGTTGTCGATCATCTGGGCGGCGATGTCCTTCACGCTGGCGCCGGCCGGCAGGTTGGCGTCGTTTTCCCAGTCCCGCTCGGCGATGTGGGCGTAGGTGGCGGCCGGGGTGGCGTGGGTGATGCGGGCGGTGGACACCACGCCGGTGGACAGGCCCTTGGCCTCGGCCAGTTCCAGGATGGTGGTCAGCTTGTTGGCCTGAATCACCGCGTTGTCCTTCTCCTTGCGCGCCACCGACTGGTTGATGCTGAGCACGCCGTCGCTGGTCTTCACGCCGGTGACCATGGCGGTCATGGTGGGGGCGGAGTCGGAGGTCTGCTGGTTGGCGGAGTAGGTCTTGGACAGGGCCAGGTAGGGCAGCTTTTCCATTGCCAGGACGTTTTTCTCTCCGTCCTTGCCTTGCAGCTGGCCATCCAGGATGCGGGCGGCGGTGACGGTGGACACGCCCATGCCGTCGCCGACGAACAGGATCACGTTCTTGGCGCGGCGGTAGCCGGGGTACAGGGCCTTGGCCTCTTTCAAGGCCTGTTGTCCGGCGGCGTACCAGGTGGCGGCGCTCTCGGTTTCCTCGGCCAGGGCGGAAGCGGAGGTCAGGGCGATGGCCAGGGCGGCCACCACGGGTTTCATGGCGAAATTCATGGGTTTTCTCCTGTGGGATCTGGGGGGGGCGAAGCCATGGTTCAAGCTGGCGATGAGTCGACAAAGCTATCGGGCGCAAATGACCGCCGCGTGACATGAACATGAAGATTTCAGGCTCACACCGGTGGGTCGTTTCCGGGGCGAACTCACCGGTCGAGGCGGGGAGGAGAGACGCGGCGACGAAAAACCCGCCTTGCCGCGCGGATGCCCCGCGCCGCCCGGTGCGCCGGAGCTTTTTTTGAGGGGGCGGGGCCATTCCGGTATCATTCCGCATCCCCGCATCAGCCAAATTTATGCCTCGCTACATCTTCGTTACCGGTGGTGTCGTGTCCTCCCTGGGCAAGGGCATCGCCGCCGCGTCCCTGGGGGCGATTCTCGAATCGCGCGGCCTCACCGTCACACACCTCAAGCTGGACCCCTACATCAACGTCGATCCCGGCACCATGAGCCCGTTCCAGCACGGCGAGGTGTTCGTCACCGAGGACGGGGCCGAGACCGACCTGGACCTGGGCCATTACGAGCGCTTCACCCGCGCCAAGATGTCCAAGCGCAACAACTTCACCACCGGCCAGATCTACGAGTCGGTGATCAAGAAGGAGCGCCGGGGCGAATACCTGGGCAAGACCGTGCAGGTCATCCCCCACATCACCGACGAGATCAAGGCCTGCATCAAGCGCGGCGCCGAGGGCGCCGACGTGGCCATCATCGAGATCGGCGGTACGGTGGGCGACATCGAATCCCTGCCCTTCCTGGAAGCCATCCGCCAGATGGGCATCGAGGAAGGCAAGCAGGGTTGCTGTTACATCCACCTGACCCTGCTGCCCTACATCCCCACCGCGGGCGAGCTGAAGACCAAGCCGACCCAGCATTCGGTCAAGGAACTGCGCGAGATCGGCATCCAGCCGGACGTGTTGCTGTGCCGGGCCGACCGTCATATCCCGGCCGAGGAACGGCGCAAGATCGCCCTGTTCTGCAACGTCATGCCGGAGGCGGTGATCGAGGCCCTGGACGCGGATTCCATCTACAAGATCCCGGCCATGCTGCACGACCAGATGCTGGACGAGATCGTCTGCCACAAGCTGGGCCTGCTGGCCAAGGCGGCCGACCTGTCGGTATGGAAGCGCCTGATCGACGCCCTGGAGCACCCGGAACACCAGGTGGACATCGCCTTCGTCGGCAAGTACGTGGACCTGACCGAGTCCTACAAATCCCTGTCCGAATCCCTGACCCACGCCGGCATCCATACCCGCGGCAAGGTCAACATCCATTACATCGATTCCGAAACCCTCGAGCACGACGGCTGCGGGGTCCTGGCCAGCATGGACGCCATCCTGGTGCCCGGCGGCTTCGGCAAGCGGGGCACGGAAGGCAAGATCTGCGCCATCCGCTTCGCCCGGGAAAACAGGATTCCCTATCTGGGCATCTGCCTGGGCATGCAGCTCGCCGTGGTGGAATTCGCCCGGAACGTGGCCGGCATGGAAGGCGCCCATTCCACGGAATTCGAACTGGAAACCCCTTATCCGGTCATCGGCCTGATCACCGAATGGCAGGACAAGGACGGCCATGTCGAACATCGCGACGCGCATTCCGACCTGGGCGGCACCATGCGTCTGGGCGGCCAGGTGTGCAGGCTGGGCGACGGCACCCTGGCCCGGGACATCTACGGCAAGGCGGAAATCATCGAACGCCACCGCCATCGCTACGAAGTGAACAACGGGCTGCTGGCCAGGCTGGAGGCCGCCGGCCTCAAGGTGGCCGGCCGGGCGCCGGGCACCGACTTGTGCGAGATGGTGGAACTCCCGCGTGAGGCGCACCCCTGGTTCGTCGGCTGCCAGTTCCACCCGGAATTCACCTCCAATCCCCGCGATGGCCATCCCCTGTTCAAGGCCTTCGTCGAGGCGGCCCTGGCCAACCGGAAAGGACGCTCGTCATGAAACTGTGCGGATTCGAGGTCGGTCTGGACCGTCCCCTGTTCCTGATCGCCGGGCCCTGCGTCATCGAATCCGAGCAGATGGCCCTGGACACCGCCGGCGCCCTCAGGGACATCTGCGCCGAAGTGGGCATCCCCTTCATCTACAAGTCGTCCTTCGACAAGGCCAACCGTTCCTCCGGCAAATCGTTCCGGGGCCTGGGGCTGGACGAAGGCCTGCGCATCCTGGCGCAAGTGAAGAACAAGATCGGCGTGCCGGTGCTCACCGACGTGCACACCGAGGCCGAGATCGCTCCGGTGGCGGCCGTGGTGGACGTGCTGCAGACCCCCGCCTTCCTGTGCCGCCAGACCGATTTCATCGAAGCGGCGGCCACCTGCGGCAAGCCGGTGAACATCAAGAAGGGGCAATTCCTGGCCCCCGGCGACATGAAGAACGTGGTGGATAAAGCCAAAAGCGCCGCCATGACCGCCGGCCTCGATACCGACACCATCATGGTATGCGACCGCGGCGTGTCCTTCGGCTACAACACCCTGGTGTCCGACATGCGCGGCCTGGCCATCATGCGCGAGACCGGCTGTCCGGTGGTGTTCGACGCCACCCATTCGGTGCAGCAGCCCGGCGGCCGGGGCACCAGTTCCGGCGGCCAGCGCGAATTCGTGCCGGTGCTGGCGCGCGCCGCCGTGGCGGTGGGCATCGCCGGCCTGTTCGCCGAGACCCATCCCGACCCGGCCAAGGCCCTGTCCGACGGCCCCAACGCCTGGCCCCTGCATCTCATGAAGGAATTGCTCTTCACCCTCAAGGACATCGACGCCCTGGTGAAGCAGAAGGGCTTTATCGAAGCCCGCTTGTAACTGGCGGCTACCCGTCGCCCTGTAAAACGAAAAGGAAAGAAATTGAGCGCTATCGTTGATGTCATCGCCCGCGAAATCCTGGATTCCCGCGGCAACCCCACCGTGGAAGCCGACGTGCTTCTGGAATCCGGCGTGCTGGGCCGCGCCGCGGTTCCCTCCGGCGCCTCCACCGGCAGCCGGGAAGCCATCGAATTGCGTGACGGCGACAAGGCCCGCTACCTGGGCAAGGGCGTGCTGAAAGCCGTCGAGAACGTGAACACCGAAATCGCCGAGGCCGTCCTGGGCCTGGACGTGGAGGAACAGCACCTGATCGACCAGACCCTGATCGACCTGGACGGCACCGACAACAAGGCGCGTTTGGGCGCCAACGCCATCCTGGCCGTGTCCATGGCCTGCGCCCGCGCCGCCGCCGAGGACGCCGGCCTGCCCCTGTACCGCTACCTGGGTGGCGCCGGCCCCATGCACCTGCCGGTGCCCATGATGAACATCGTCAACGGCGGCGCCCACGCCAACAACAGCGTGGACATGCAGGAATTCATGGTCATCCCCGCCGGCCTGCCTTCCTTCCGCGAGGCCCTGCGTTGCGGCGCCGAGGTGTTCCACGCCCTGAAGAAATTGCTGGACAAGGCCGGCCATCCCACCACCGTGGGCGACGAGGGCGGTTTCGCCCCCAACTTCAAGTCCAACGAGGAAGCCCTCAGGTTCATCATGGAAGCCATCGCCGCCGCCGGCTATACCCCGGGCCGGGACGTGCTGATCGGCCTGGACTGCGCCGCCTCCGAGTTCTACAAGGACGGCCGCTACGTGCTGGAATCCGAGGGCCTGAAGCTCACCTCCGCCGAGTTCGGCGACTACCTGGCCGCCTGGGTGGACAAGTACCCCATCGTCAGCATCGAGGACGGCATGGCCGAGGGCGACTGGGACGGCTGGGCCCTGCACACCGCCAAGCTGGGCAAGAAGATCCAGATCGTGGGCGACGACCTGTTTGTCACCAACGCGAAAATCTTGCGCGAAGGCATCGCCCGGAACATCGCCAACTCCATCCTCATCAAGGTGAACCAGATCGGCACCGTGTCCGAGACCTTCGACGCCATCGAGACCGCCAAGCGGGCCGGCTACACCGCCGTCATCTCCCATCGCTCCGGCGAGACCGAGGACGCCTTCATCGCCGACCTGGCGGTGGGCAGCAACGCCCTGCAGATCAAGACCGGCTCCCTGTCCCGGGCCGACCGCATGGCCAAGTACAACCAGTTGCTGCGCATCGAGGAAGAACTCGCCGAGCGCGCCCGCTATCCCGGCCGTGACGCCTTCTACCAACTGAGATGAGATGCGCGGGCTGGCCTGGACCCTGGCGGTGCTGATCCTGCTGCTGCAATATCCCCTCTGGCTGGGGAAGGGCAGCTGGCTGCGGGTATGGGAACTGGAGCGGGACATCGCCGCCCAGAAGACCGCCAACCAGGCCCTGGAAACCCGCAATATCCAGCTCGCGGCCGAGGCGCGGGATCTGCATTCCGGTTACGATGCCCTGGACGAGCGCGCCCGTTTCGAGCTCGGCATGGTGAAGGCCAACGAAGTCTTCTTCCATGTCATGGAGCCCGGTAATCGACCCCCCACGGAGGTAAAACGTCCATGATGACCACGCTACAGATCGTCCTGGCCATCGTCGGCGTCAGCCTGATCGCCATCATCGTGATCTACAACATCCTGCAGGAACGCAAGTTCCGCAAGGAGGCCGACCGCATGTTCTCCCACAAGCGGGAAGACATCATGCTCGGCGAGTCGGTGCTGACCGAGACAAGCCGTCGCCGCGGAGAAAGCCGCATCCAGCTGACCGACGACGCGGAAACCGCCCCCGAGGCGCGGCATGCCGTGGACGAGGCGGAAGCGCCGCTGCAGACCGTGGGCCGCGACCTGGCGCGCGCGTCCCCCTCCTTCCTGGATTCCCTGGAACTCTTGCCGCGACCGACCGCCCGGGAGGACCGGCCGGAACCCGCCGCCGAACCGGCGGAGCCGCCCGCCGAAGCGGCCAAGCCGGAGCCGGCCCCCCAGGTTGCGAAGCCCGAGCCGCCGACCGAGACCAGGAAGCCGGAGCCGCCGGTCGAGGCGAAGCAGCCGGAACCCGTCAGCCGGCCCGCGGCGGAGGCGATGCCCCGGAGTGTGGATGCGCCCGCGAAGGCGAAGTTTTCCCCGCCGCCCATGCCGGCGCGGGAAGCCATCGCGGCCGAGCCGGCGGCCCCCGCCACCCTCTCCGCCAGCGGCCTGGACGGCGCCACCGAATATATCGCCCGCGTGAAATTCGCCACCCCGCAACTGGCCAATTTCGGCCCCCTGCTGGCGAGCCTGCGCCGCATCGGCAAGCCGGTGCGCGCCTTCGGCGAGCGGGCCGACGGGGGCTGGGAGGCGCTCAGCGGACATCCCCGCAACGTCTATGGCCAGGTCGAGTTCGGCCTGCAACTCGCCGATCGCGGCGGCGCCCTGTCCCAGGATCAACTGGATGCCTTCTGCCGCGCGCTTTACGAGTTCGCGGCGGAGGAGGGGGGCGCCGTGACCTGTCCGGAGCGGGAGGCGGCCCTGGGGCTCGCCCGGGAACTGGACCTGTTCTGCATGGATGTGGACGTCCTCATCGGCCTCAACGTGGTGTCCGCCGACCACCGACCGTTCACCAGCGAGGCGATGCACAGCCTGGCCAAGGAGGCCGGCCTCGGCCTGGAGTCCGATGGTACCTTCCTGGCCCGGGATGATTTCGGCCACGCCCTGTTCACCCTGGCCAACCAGGAGGACGCGCCTTTCCCCCGGGACGGCCGGGGCCTCACCACCCATGGCGTGACCCTGCTGTTCGACGTGCCCCGGGTGGCCGACGGCCTGGCCGTGTTCGACCGCATGACCCGCCTGGGCTTCGATCTGGCCTGGCGCCTGGAAGGCCGGCTGATGGACGACAACGGCCGGGTGGTGAGCGAGGACAGCCTGAACCGGGATCGCGCCCGCCTGGCCCAGTTTTTCGCCCGCATGGAGGCGCGGGGCATTCCCGCCGGCGGCGAGCGCGCGCTGAGACTGTTCGTCTGACGGGAAGTGGGGAATAGGAAGTGGGGAGTGGGGAAGAGCGGCGCGCCCTTGAACTTCGCGCCCTGATCGACGAGGCCAACTACCGCTACTACGTCCTCGACGCCCCCACGATCCCCGACAGCGAATACGACCGCCTGCTGCGGGAACTCCAGGACCTGGAGTCGGCCCACCCGGAGCTGGTCACTCCCGATTCCCCCACCCAGCGCATCGGCGCGGCTCCCCTCAAGGACTTCGCCCAGGTCGCCCACGCGGCGCCCATGCTGTCCCTCAACAACGCTTTCTCCGAGGCCGAGGTGGCCGCCTTCGACCGCCGCGTGCGGGAAGGACTGGGACGGGAAGACGACGCCATCGAATATGCCGTGGAACCCAAGTTCGACGGCCTGGCCGTCGCCCTGCACTACCGGGATGGCCGCTTCGTCCAGGGCGCCACCCGGGGCGACGGCTACACCGGCGAGGACGTCACCGCCAACCTGCGCACCGTGAAGGCCATTCCCATGCGCCTGCAAGACCCGGATCCCCCGGCCTGGCTGGAAGTGAGGGGCGAGGTGCTGATGCTGCGGCGGGACTTCGACCGGCTCAACGAGGCCGCCCGCGCCCGGGACGAGAAGACCTTCGCCAACCCCCGCAATGCCGCCGCCGGCAGCCTGCGCCAGCTCGATTCCCGCATCACCGCCCGGCGCCGGCTGTCGTTCTTCGCCTACGGCGTCGGCCGGGTGGAAGGCGGCGCGCTGCCCGACACCCATGCCGGCGTCATGGATTGGCTGGCCGCGCGCCGCCTGCCGGTTTCCGAGGCGCGTCGCCGGGTGCGCGGCGTCGACGGCCTGATGGGCTATTTCCACGATCTCGGGGAGAAGCGCGCCGGGCTGCCCTATGACATCGACGGCGCGGTCTACAAGGTGAACCGCCTGGCGGACCAGGAAATCCTGGGCTTCGTCGCCCGCGCGCCCCGTTTCGCCATCGCCCACAAATATCCCGCCCAGGAGGAGCTCACCCTCGTCGAGGCCATCGACGTGCAGGTGGGCCGCACCGGCACCCTGACCCCGGTGGCGCGGCTGGCGCCGGTATTCGTCGGCGGCGTCACGGTCACCAACGCGACGCTGCACAACGAGGATGAGGCGCGGCGCAAGGATGTGCGCGTGGGCGACACCGTCATCGTGCGCCGGGCGGGCGACGTCATTCCCGAAGTGGTGGGGGTGGTCATGGAGCGGCGCCCCATGCAGGATCTGGTCACGCCCCTGCACCCGCCGTTCCGCATGCGCGACACCTGCCCCGAGTGCGGCGCGCCGGTGCTTCGCCTGGAGGGCGAGGCGGCGGCCCGCTGCACCAATGGTCTGGCCTGTCCGGCCCAGCGCAAGCAGGCCGTCATCCATTTCGCCTCGCGCCGGGCCATGGACATCGAGGGCCTGGGCGACAAGCTGGTGGACCAGCTGGTGGACAAGGGCCTGGTGGCCACGCCGGCCGATCTTTACGACCCCGCGAAGGTCAACAAGGCCGCCCTGGCCGGTCTGGAACGCATGGCGGACAAGTCCGCCGAGAACCTGGTCCGGGCCATCGAGGCCAGCCGCGGCCGTCCCCTGTCCCGCTTCATTTTCGCCCTCGGCATCCGCCACGTGGGCGAGCAGACCGCCAAGGATCTGGCCCGGCATTTCGGCGGCATGGCGGGCTTCATGGCCGCCGACGAGGATGCGCTCATGGCGGTGCCGGACGTGGGTCCGGTGGTGGCGGCCTCCATCCGCGCCTTTCTCTCCGAAGCCCATAACCAGACGGTCATCCGGGCGCTGGAGAATGCCGGGGCCTGGGTCGACGGCGAAGCCGCCGCGCGCCTCGCCGGACCCCTGGAGGGTAAGACCTTCGTGCTCACCGGCACCCTGCCCACCCTGACCCGGGACGAGGCCAAGGCCCGCGTCGAGGCGGCGGGCGGCAAGGTGGCGGCAAGCGTTTCGAGGAAAACCGACTACGTGGTGGCCGGCGCCGAACCGGGTTCGAAATTAAAGAAAGCCCTGGAGCTGGACGTTAGAGTCCTGGACCAGGACCAATTGATGGAATTACTGAAGGGAGTCTCCGAGTCATGAAACGCGTCACCAAGGCCATCTTCCCGGCCGCCGGCATGGGCACCCGCTTCCTGCCCGCCACCAAGGCCAATCCCAAGGAAATGCTGCCGATCGTCGACAAGCCGCTGATCCAGTACGCGGCCGAGGAGGCCGCCGCCGCGGGCATCACCGACCTGATCTTCATCATCGGCCGCACCAAGCGGGCCATCGCCGACCATTTCGACAAGGCCTACGAGCTGGAAGTGGAACTGGAGACCCGGGGCAAGCTGAAGGCCCTGGAGGAACTGCGCGGCATGCTGCCGGTGAACGTGAACTGCATCTACATCCGCCAGGCCGAGGCCCTGGGACTGGGGCACGCCGTGCTGTGCGCCCAGCCCGCCGTCAACGACGAACCCTTCGCCGTGCTGCTGGCGGACGACCTGATCGATGGTGAGCCTGGCGCCACCAAGCAGATGTGCGACCTGTACACCTACTACCAGTGCTCCATGGTGGGGGTGCAGCACGTGGATCCGTCCGAGACCGGCGCCTATGGCATCGTCGCCACCTCGCCCCTGGCGGAGCGCATTTCCCGCGTCAACCAGATCGTGGAGAAGCCCAGGCCCGCCGACGCGCCCTCGGATCTGGCGGTGGTCGGCCGCTACGTGCTGACCCCGCGCATCTTCCATCACCTGCGCCACATCGAGCGCGGCGCCGGCGGCGAACTGCAACTCACCGACGCCATCGCCGAATTGCTCAAGGAGCAGCAGGTGCTGGCCTACGAGTTCACCGGCAAGCGCTATGACTGCGGCAGCAAGCTGGGCTATCTGGAAGCCACCGTGGAATACGCCCTGAAGCACCCGGAGGTGGCCGCCGAGTTCAAGGACTATCTGGAAAAAAGGTTCTGCTCGTCCTGCCCGAGCGGCAAGGGGAACTGAGCCCGGCCCGGGGTCAGTTCCGGCAGTCGATGATCCGGCCCCGGATGGCCTGGCTGTCCGGGCCCATCAGATGGAGGAAGTGGGGCATCAGGTCGTCGGGCTGGGGCAGCAGGCTCTTCTCCTCGCCGGGATGGGTCTTCGCGCGCTGGGGCGAATTCACCGGGCCCGGAATGACCAGGTTGATGCGCACGGACTTGTCCGACCACTCGTCGGCCTGGAGCCTGAAGTAGGCTTCCAGCGCCGCCTTGGAAACGGCGAAACCGCCCCAGTAGGCCGCGGGTTCATGGCCGTGGCTTTCTCCCACCAGGATCACGGATCCCTGGCCGCCAGCCTCCAGATAGGGGGCGCAGGCCCGGTTGATGGCGGCCGGCGCGGCGGCGTTTACCCGGAACAGCTTCATCCAGTCTTCCAGCGTGTCCAGTTGCTGGGGGCGCAGGGCCTCGAAGGCCGCCGCGCAGTGCAGGATGCCGTCCAGGCGGCCGATCTGCTGGATGATGGCCTGGGCCATGGCTTCGAAGTCCGCGTCCGTGGCCGCCGCCATATCCACGGGGAAGATGGCGGGCTGGGCGCCGCCGGCCGCCACGATCTCGTCGTAGACCTTTTCCAGCTTGCCCACCGCGCGGCCCAGCAGGATGACGGTGGCGCCATGGCGGGCGTAGGCCAGGGCGGCGGACCGCCCCAGGCCCTGGCCGGCGCCGGTGACGAGAATGACCCGATGCTTGAGCAGGTCGGGGGCGGGGGAGTAAGTCATGGTGGCGAGTGGCGAGTGGCGAGTGCTGGGCTAGTAGATTCCCGGTCCTCGGTCCTGAATGATGAGCCGGGCGCATTTTACGCCGCTGCGCACGGCGCCCTCTATGGTGGCGGGATAGTCGCCCGCCGTGTAGTCGCCGGCCAGGTACAGGCCGGGAATGGGCGTGGCGTTGGCGGGGCGGGCCAGGCGCGGGACGCAGGCGAAGGTGGCGCGCTTCTCGACGATGGTCTTCCAGTCCAGCAGGGGGGGGAGGGGGCCCAGTCGGCGCGCCAGCAGGGCCAGGTATTCATCCTTCAGTTCCGGCGCGGGCATGGTCAGGTGGGGCCCCTCGGCGCTGACGACGATGGCCGCCAGGCCCGGATGCAGGTCGTTGCGCTCGAAGGCCCAGGGTGATTGGCCACCGCCCAGGCCGAGCATGGGGAAGGGAAAGCGGGGAGATTCGGCGAACCGCAGCCACAGGGTCAGGATGGGTTGCCAGCTGAAGGCGGCGGACTGGGCGACGATCGCGTCCATGCCGGGGAGGCCCGCGAACAGTTCGGGCAGCCGGGACGGGTGGGTGGCCACGACGACGCGGCCGGTGGTGAGGCCGGGTCCGGCCAGCCGCAGGTTCTCGCCCTCCAACCGCAACCCCTCCACCTTGCAGCCGGTGCGCACCTCGCCGCCCCGGCCGGCGATGAGGGCCGCGGCCGCGTCCGGCAGGAGCAGGCCCAGGTCGGCCCGGTTCATGACCAGGTCGCTGTCGGCCCGTTCGCCCGCCAGGCTGTCGCGCAGCACGTTGCAGAAGACCTGGGCCGAGGCCATTTCCACCGGCGTGTTGAGGGCGGCCACGCAGATCGGTCCCCAGAGCTTGTCCACCAGGTTGGCGGGTTGCTGTTGGCCGCGCAGGAACTCCGCGGCGCGGCCGTCGACGGCCAGGCGGAAAGCCCGGTCCTTGAGGAAGTTCATGAGGCGCGCGGCGGCCAGCTTGTCGCGCAGGTCCAGGCCCTGGGCGAAGGCCAGGCCCACCGCCAGGTTCAGGGGCGCGGGCAGGCGCGGCAGGCGCAGGCGGAAGCCCGGAACGTGCAGTTCGAGGGGGCGCCGTTCCAGGAAGCTGTGGGTGCCCAGGCGTCCCAGCAGGGCCAGGGTTTCCCGGTAGGCGCCCACCATGAGGTGCTGGCCGTTGTCCACGGGCACGCCGTTCCAGTCCACGCGGCGCGCCCGGCCCCCCAGTTGCCGGGCGGATTCGAACAGGGTGACGGGCGTGCCCGCCTCGGTCAGTTCCACGGCGCAGGCCAGGCCGGCCCAGCCGCCGCCGACGATGGCGACCGGCTTTATGCCCTCTGGGGTATTCATGGGCGCAACCCTGTGCGCCAGGCGATCCAGAGCTTGCGCAGCGGGGTCAGGGCGATGCGGCGATCCAGTACCCGGAAGCCGTCGGCGCGGATTTCCTCCAGCAGGGCGCGGTAGATGGCCGCCATGATCAGCCCCGGCCGCTGGGCCTTGCGGTCGGCGGCGGGCAGCAGGGCCAGGGCTTCGTCGTAGGTCTGGATGGCGCGCTGGTACTGGAAATCCATGAGCCGCAGGAAACGGTCACTCATCCGGGCCGACACCAGGTCGGCCTCCGGGACGCCGAAGCGGGCCAGTTCGTCCTGGGGCAGGTAGATGCGGTTGCGCCGGGCGTCCTCGCCCACGTCGCGGATGATGTTGGTGAGCTGGAAGGCCAGTCCGAGCTTGTTGGCGTATTTCAGGGTGGTCCGGTCGAGGGGTTCGGTGCCGGTGCCGCCGAAGATCAGGGCGGCCACTTCGCCCACCACGCCCGCCACCCGGTGGCAGTAGAGGCGCAGTGCCTTGAAATCCGGATAGCGTACCAGGCCCAGGTCCATTTCCATGCCGTCGATGATCTGGCCGAAGGCGTCCTCGGACAGATGGTAGGGGCCGATGGCTTCCAGCAGGGCCCGAGTCACCGGGTGCTCGGGCTGGCCGGCGTACAGGCGGGCCACCTCGTCGCGCCACCAGGCCAGCTTGGTCCGGGCCAGGGCCGGGTCGCGGCATTCGTCGGCCACGTCGTCCACCTCCCGGCAGAAGGCGTAGAAGGCGGTGATGGCCCGGCGCCGGGCCGGCGGCAGGAAACGGAAGCTGTAATAGAAGCTGGAGCCGCTGGCGGCGGCCTTGTCCTGGCAGTAGGCATGGCAGTCCATGGCGCGGGCGTCCGGTTCGCTCAATGTCCGCATCCGCCATTGCCGCAGGCGTGGGCCTGGCCGGAGCGGGATTTGCCCGGGAACATGCCGCGCCAGAGGATCACCGCGCCGTCCTTCCAGCCCAGCCGGGGGCGATGGGCGAACATGTCGCCCCGGCTGTCATGGAGTTGGGCCAGGATGCGGTCGCCGCCCAGGATGATGAGGCGCATTTCCAGGCCGATGCGGCCCTTGAGCGCCCGCCCCAGGGGCGCGCCGGCCTTGAGCATGCGATGGGCCCGTTCGATCTGGCCCTTCATGAATTGCTGCCAGAGGGCATCGGCGCGGCCCTCGCCGATCTGGCGCTCGGAGATGCCGAACCTGGCCATTTCGTCCTGGGGCAGGTAGATGCGGCCCTTGCGGTAGTCCACCGCCACGTCCTGGAGAAAGTTGATGAGCTGCAGGGCCGAGCAGATGCCGTCGGACCAGGCCTGGTGCCTGGCGTCCCGGTCGCCGTAGAGCCTGAGCAGCAGGCGGCCGATGGGGTTGGCCGAACGGCGGCAATAATCCATCACCTCGCCGAAATGGGCGTAGCGGGTTTTTGTGCAATCCTGCTCGAAGGCGTCCAGCAGATCGTGGAACAGGGCATGGGGCAGGTCGTGGGCGCGGATGTGGGGCGCCAGGTCGCGGAACACGGGGTGATCCACGGGCTCGCCCCGTTCCAGGGCATGGAGATGGGCGTGGTATTCCGCCAGCCGGGCCAGGCGCCATTCGGCCGGATGCTCGCCTTCGTCGGCATAATCGTCGGCGGTGCGGGCGAAGGCATAGATGGCCCGCACCGCCGGCCGCAACCGGGCGGGCAGGAAAACCGAGGCCACGGGAAAGTTTTCGTAGTGGCCGGCATTCACCAGATTGGGCTGATCCGTATTGCTCATATCAATAGAATCAAATGGTTATGTAATAGCCAGGGAGCCGGTCGGCTGGCGGGAAGGGGGCCGGGTAGTTTACACTTGCCCGTTGTCGCGCTCGTGGCGGAATTGGTAGACGCACCAGATTTAGGTTCTGGCGCCCAAGGCGTGGGAGTTCGAGTCTCCCCGAGCGCACCAGCCTGGCCATGCCTTGGCGCGACCCGCACGAGCCTGGATATACATATCGACGTTTAAGGAAAACCTGATGACAGCAACCGTGGAAACCCTCGAAGGCCTCAACCGCCGTGTCACCCTCAACCTCAATCAAGAGGAGGTGGAGGCCGAAGTTCGCAAGCGCCTGGCGCAAGTCGCCCGGAACGTGCGCATGGATGGTTTCCGTCCCGGCAAGGCGCCCATGAAGCTGGTGGCCTCCCGCTATTCCGGCGAGATTCGCGGCGAGGTCCTGGGCGATGCCCTGCAGAAGCAATTCGGCGCGGCCGTGCAGGCCAACAACCTGGCCGTGGCCGGCTATCCCCGCTTCGCGCCGGGCGAGAATGGCGCCTTCATCGCCACCTTCGAGGTGTTCCCGGAAATCAAGCTGGGCGATCTTTCCCAGATCAAGGTGAACCGGCCGGTCGTCGATGTGAACGACGCCGATGTGGATCGCACCCTGGAGGTGCTGCGCAAGCAGCGCGTGCAATACCACGCCGTGGAGCGGGAAGCCGGGGCGGGCGACCGGGTGCACATCGATTACCTGGGCAAGATCGACGGCGTGGCCTTCCCCGGCGGCGAGGCCAGGGATTTCCCGGTGATCCTGGGCGAAGGCCGCACCCTGAAGGATTTCGAGGGCAGCCTGGTGGGCATGAAGGCCGGCGAAACCAAAACCTTCGACGTGGCCTTCCCGGCCGACTATTTCGCCAAGGAACTGGCGGGCAAGACCGCCACCTTCGAGGCCACGGTCAAATCCGTGCATGAGGCCGTGCTGCCGGAAGTGGACGAGGCCATGGCGCAAAGCCTGGGCATCCACGAGGGCGGCGTCGCCAAGCTGCGCGAGGAAATTCGCGGCAACCTGGCCCGGGAAGCGAAGCGCCGCATCCAGGCCAAGGTCAAGGAACAGGTGCTGAACGGCCTGCTGGAAACCACGCCCTTCGACGTGCCGAGCAACCTGGTGGACATGGAGCGTCGCGCCCTCATGGAAAAGGCCGTGACCGACCTGAAGGCGCGCGGCCTGAAGGAACACGACATCAAGCTGGGCGACGAGATCTTCGAACCCCAGGCCAAGCGCCGCGTCGCCCTGGGCCTGCTGATGGACACCCTGATCAGGGAGCAGAAAATCGTCGCCTCGGACGATCAGGTGCGCGCCATGGTGGACGAATTCGCCCAGAGCTACGAGGACCCCGCCGAGGTGGTCGGCTGGTACTATCAGGACGCCTCCCGGCTGAAAGAGGCGCGCGCCCTCGTGCTGGAAGAGAATATCGTTAACTGGGTGATGGAACATGCCCAGGTGAGCGACGAAGCCACCACCCTGGAAAAACTGATGGGAACCGCCTGATGAGCAACTGGACGCAGGAACCTTCCGGCCTGGGGTACATCCCCATGGTCATCGAACAAAGCGGGCGCGGCGAACGGGCCTACGACATCTATTCCCGCCTGCTCAAGGAGCGGGTGGTATTCATGGTGGGCCCGGTGAACGACATGACCGCCAACCTGGTGGTGGCCCAGTTGCTGTTCCTGGAGTCGGAAAACCCGGACAAGGATGTCTACCTGTACATCAACTCGCCGGGCGGCTCCATCACCGCCGGCATGGGCATCTACGACACCATGCGCTTCATCAAGCCGGACGTTTCCACCCTGTGCGTGGGCCAGGCCGCCAGCATGGGCGCCTTCCTGCTCTCGGCCGGCGCCAAGGGCAAGCGCTTCGTGCTGCCCAATTCCCGGGTCATGATCCACCAGCCCCTGGGCGGCTTCCAGGGCCAGGCCACGGACATCGAGATCCACGCCAAGGAAATCCTGTACCTCAAGGAAAAGCTGAACCGGCTGCTGGCGGACCACACCGGCCAGCCCATCGAGACCATCGAGCGGGACACCGACCGGGACAACTTCATGAGCGCGGAACAGGCCGTGGCCTACGGCCTGGCCGATAAAGTGCTGGCCAACCGCAACGACGCCGCGTAAACTTGAGTTAAATGATCGGGTATTTGGCTAACCATTCAGGACGGCAAAAATGGCGGACAAACAAGGCGACGACAAACTTCTTTACTGCTCCTTCTGCGGCAAGAGCCAGCACGAAGTGCGCAAGCTCATCGCCGGCCCCTCGGTGTTCATCTGCGACGAGTGCGTGGATCTGTGCATCGACATCATCCGCGAGGACGTGGGCAAGGATCCCGAGAAGGAAAGCGGCGACAGCCTGCCCACCCCCCAGGAGATCAGCGCGGTCCTGGACCAGTACGTGATCGGCCAGTCCCTGGCCAAGAAGGCCCTGGCGGTGGCGGTGTACAACCACTACAAGCGTCTGCGCAAACCCGGCGGCGGCAAGGACGACGAAGTCGAGCTGGCCAAGAGCAACATCCTGCTCATCGGCCCCACCGGCTCCGGCAAGACCCTGCTGGCCCAGACCCTGGCCCGCCTGCTGGACGTGCCCTTCGTGATTTCCGACGCCACCACCCTGACCGAGGCCGGCTACGTGGGCGAGGATGTGGAAAACATCATCCAGAAGCTGCTGCAGAAGTGCGACTACGACGTGGAGAAGGCCAAGAACGGCATCGTCTACATCGACGAAATCGACAAGATCTCGCGCCGCTCGGAAAACCCCTCCATCACCCGCGACGTGTCCGGCGAAGGCGTGCAGCAGGCGCTGCTGAAACTGATCGAGGGCACCGTGGCCGCCATTCCGCCCCAGGGGGGCCGCAAGCACCCGAACCAGGAATACATCCAGGTGGACACCACCAACATCCTGTTCATCGTCGGCGGCGCCTTCAGCGGCCTGGAGCGGGTGATCCGCGACCGCACCGAGAAATCCGGCATCGGCTTCGGCGCCGAGGTGAAGTCCAAGGACAACCGCAAGGACATCGGCGAGGTGTTCCGCATGGTGGAGCCCGAGGACCTCATCAAGTACGGCCTGATCCCCGAGTTCGTCGGCCGCCTGCCGGTCATCGCCACCTTGGAGGAACTGGACGAGAAGGCCCTGGTGAAGATCCTCACCGAGCCCAAGAACGCCCTGGTCAAGCAGTTCCAGAAGCTGTTCCAGATGGAAGGCGCCGACCTGGAATTCCGCGAGGAAGCCCTCAACGCCATCGCCAAGCGGGCCCTGAAGCGCAAGACGGGCGCCCGGGGCCTGCGCTCCATCATCGAGCATGCCCTGCTGGACATCATGTACGAGTTGCCCGGCCTGAAGGATGTGACCAAGGTGGTGGTGGACGAGAAGTCCATCAGCGGTGAAACCAAGCCCCTGCTGCTGTACGCCGAGCAGGCCAAGGCAGCCGGATAAAACCGTTCCCGCCGCCGGGTTGAAATCCGGCCCGGCGGCGTCATGTAGCTCGAACCGCACAGGCGGTCCATCCGCCGGAGAACGTCATGAGCCAGATCACCCATTTCACCGAAGCCGTCACCCTGCCGCTGCTGCCGCTACGCGACGTGGTGGTGTTTCCCCACATGGTCATCCCCCTGTTCGTGGGCCGGCCCAAGTCCATCAAGGCGCTGGAAACGGCCATGGAAGCCGGCAAGCACATCATGCTGGTGGCCCAGAAGTCCGCCGCCAAGGACGAGCCCGGCTTCGAGGATCTCTATGAAGTTGGCGCCATCGCCAGCATCCTGCAGATGCTCAAGCTGCCGGACGGCACCGTGAAGGTGCTGGTGGAAGGCAACCAGCGCGTCCAGGTCCAGGAATTCATCGACGCGGAGTCGCATTTCATGGCCCGGGGCGAGCCCCTGCCGGAGACCGGCGGCGAGGATTCCGAGATCGAGGCCATGCGCCGCGCCCTGCTGGCCCAGTTCGACAACTACGTCAAACTCAACAAGAAGATTCCGCCCGAGATCCTGGCCTCCCTGGCCGGCATCGACGACGCCGGCCGCCTGACCGATACCATCGCCGCCCACCTGCCCCTCAAGCTGGACCAGAAGCAGGCCATCCTGGAGATGACCGACCTGAAGGCCCGCCTGGATCATCTGATGGGCTTCATGGAAACCGAGATCGACATCCTGCAGGTGGAAAAGCGCATCCGCGGCCGGGTCAAGCGCCAGATGGAGAAGAGCCAGCGCGAGTACTACCTGAACGAGCAGGTCAAGGCGATCCAGAAGGAACTGGGCGACGTGGACGAGAGCCAGGACCTGGACGAGCTGGACAAGCGCATCAAGGCCGCCCACATGTCCAAGGAAGCCACCAAGAAGGCCGAGGCGGAGCTGAAGAAGCTGAAGATGATGTCGCCCATGTCGGCGGAAGCCACCGTGGTGCGCACCTACATCGAGACCCTCATCAACCTGCCCTGGCGCAAGAAGACCAAGATCAGCAAGAGCCTGGACAGCGCCCAGGAAGTGCTGGACACCGACCATTACGGCCTGGAGAAGGTCAAGGAACGCATCGTCGAATACCTGGCCGTGCAGCAGCGGGTGGACAAGCTCAAGGCGCCCATCCTCTGCCTGGTGGGGCCGCCCGGCGTGGGCAAGACCTCCCTGGGCCAGTCCATCGCCCGCGCCACCAACCGCAAGTTCGTGCGCATGGCCCTGGGCGGCGTGCGCGACGAGGCCGAGATCCGCGGCCATCGGCGCACCTACATCGGCTCCATGCCCGGCAAGATCCTGCAGAGCCTGACCAAGGCGACGGTGCGCAATCCCCTGTTCCTGCTGGACGAAGTGGACAAGATGGGTCAGGACTTCCGCGGCGATCCCTCCTCCGCCCTGCTGGAAGTGCTCGACCCCGAGCAGAACCACACCTTCCAGGACCACTACGTGGAAGTGGACTACGACCTGTCCGACGTCATGTTCGTGGCCACCGCCAACTCCCTCAACATCCCGGCGCCGCTGCTGGACCGGATGGAAGTGATCCGCCTGTCCGGCTACACCGAGGACGAGAAGATCAATATCGCCCAGCGTTATCTTCTGCCCAAGCAGATGAAGAACAACGGCCTCAAGGAAACCGAGTTGCACGTGGCCGAAAGCGCCCTGCGCGACATCGTGCGCTATTACACGCGGGAGTCCGGCGTGCGCAGCCTGGAACGGGAAATCTCCAAGATCTGCCGCAAGGCGGTGACGGCCCAGACCCTGAAGAAGGCCAAGGGCAAGATCAACGTGACGCCGCGCAATCTGGACAAGTACCTGGGCGTGCAGCGCTACACCTATGGCATGGCCGAGAAGAACAACCAGGTGGGCCAGGTGACCGGCCTGGCCTGGACCGAGGTGGGCGGCGAACTGCTCACCATCGAGGCTTCCCTGATGCCCGGCAAGGGCAACATCACCCGCACCGGCCAGCTGGGCGACGTGATGAAGGAATCCATCGAGGCGGCCCGCACCGTGATGCGCAGCCGCGCCAAGTCCCTGGGCATCCAGCCGGAGATGTTCGAGAAGAACGACATGCACATCCACATGCCGGAGGGCGCCACGCCCAAGGACGGGCCGTCCGCCGGCATCGCCATCACCACCGCCATGGTGTCGGTGTTCACCGGCATCCCGGTGCGCTGCGAGGTGGCCATGACCGGCGAGATCACCCTGCGCGGCGAGGTCCTGCCCATCGGCGGACTCAAGGAAAAGCTGCTGGCCGCCCATCGCGGCGGCATCAAGAAGGTGTTGATCCCCGAAGGCAACGTGAAGGACCTGGTGGAGATTCCCGACAACATCAAGAACCGGCTCGAAATCCAGCCCGTGAAGTGGATCGAGCAGGTTCTGGAGGCCGCCCTGGAACGCGCGCCGGAAGCCCTCGCCGAGGATGTGGTGGGCGGAAGCCCCGCACCCGTGCCGCCCGCGAGCGAGACTCCCGCTGTAATCAAGCACTGACGCGGGGGTCGGGGGCAAAATGCGCTTGACACGGCATTTTGCCGGTTGCTATAAAACCCCGCGCAGGCTTCCCTGCGCTGCCTTCATCCACTGAAAGGGGGATTTCGTGAACAAATCTGAACTGATTGATGCCATCGCCGCGTCCGCTGATATTTCCAAGGCCGCTGCCGGCCGCGCGCTGGACGGCGCCATGGACGCGGTGAAAAAAGCGCTGAAGAAGGGTGAGATGGTCACTCTGGTTGGCTTCGGTTCCTTCTACGTAGGCAAGCGTGCCGCTCGTTCCGGTCGCAATCCCCGTACTGGCGCCACCATCAAGATCAAGGCCGCGAAAGTTCCTAAATTCCGTGCTGGCAAAGCGCTCAAAGACGCTGTAAACTAGCGGTCTTTCTGACGGGTGCTTAGCTCAGTTGGTAGAGCGTCGCCCTTACAAGGCGAATGTCGGCGGTTCGACCCCGTCAGCACCCACCAGCCGGAATTTGCAGTATCCAGAAAAGCAGTAGATAGAAGTCAATGGAGTGGTAGTTCAGTCGGTTAGAATACCGGCCTGTCACGCCGGGGGTCGCGGGTTCGAGTCCCGTCCACTCCGCCAACACCTCAAAGGCGAACGCGAGTTCGCCTTTTTTTTTGCTTCGGGTTTTTTGCCCTTGACCGAGTGATTGCACAGCCATGCTAGAAGCCATCCGCGAACGCGCACAGGGTTGGATTGCCAAGGTGATCCTGGGCCTGCTTGTCATTCCCTTCGCCCTCTGGGGCATCGATTCCTACTTTTCCGGCGGCGGCCAGGAACCGCCCGCCGCCGAGATCGACGATGCCCAGATCAGCCAGCGGGAGTTCATCAAGACCCTCAAGGACCAGGAGCAGGCCCTCGGCGGAAAGGTCGAGGACAAGGCCCTTCGCCAACAGGTCATGGATCAGTTGGTCAATACCCGGGTGCTGTCCATGGCGGCGGGCAAGGCCGGGTTTTCGGTGCTGGATCCCCAGATCCAGGCTGTCCTGGCCGGCGTGGAAATTTTCCAGGAAAACGGCAAGTTCTCCGAGGCGCGCATGGATTCCTGGCTGCGCAGCCGGGGCATGAGCCGGGGCGAATTGCCGGCGATGATCGGTCAGGATCTGCTCCTCAAGCAGGTGCAGATCGGCTATGGCGAAGGCGCGCTGGCCGCCAAGCCCATGGTCGAGCGCCTGGCCAGGCTGTTGAGCCAGCAAAGGGAAATCAATGAGGCGGCCTTCGACGCCAAGTCCCATGCCAATGCCGTCAAGATCGACGACAAGGCCGTGGAAGCGGATTACCAGGCGCGACAGAAGGACTACACCACGCCCGTCCAGGCCCGCGCCCAGTATGTCGTCCTTTCCCAGACGCTGCTGGAAGAAGGCATCCAGGTCGGGGATGAACAGGTCCGCAAGCATTACGAGGCGAACGCCGCCCGCTTCCAGGAGCCCGAGCAGCGCCGGGCCGCCCACATCCTGATCAAGGTGGACGAGGGCGCCGATGCCAAGAGCCGGCAAGCGGCCAAGGCCAGGGCGGAACAGCTGTTGGCGGAAGCGGTGAAAACGCCGTCGAAATTCGCGGACCTGGCGCGCCAGCATTCCCAGGATCCGGTTTCGGGGGCCCAGGGCGGCGACCTGGGCGCCTTTACCCGCGACATGATGGTGAAGCCCTTCGCCGACGCGGTCTGGAGCATGAAGCCCGGCGAGATCCGGGGGCTGGTGGAAAGCCAGTTCGGCTATCACATCATTCGCCTGGACAAGGTGGTGGTTGGCGCCAAGCTCGGCTTCGACGTCGTCAAGGACGAGATTCGCCGGGAATTGCGGCAACAGGAAGCCCAGCGCCGCTTTGTCGAATCCGCCGAGCGTTTCAGCAATCTGGTCTATGAGCAGCCCGACAGCCTGGAGCCGGCGGCCAAGGAATTCGGGCTCAAGCTGGAGGAAAGCGGCTGGCTGGCCAAGGGACAGACGGCGCAGCCGGCCATCCTGGCCAACCCGCGCCTGATGGACAGCCTGTTCAGCGAGGACGCGCTGGCCAAGCGCCAGAACATCGAGGCCATCGAGGTGGCGCCCAACACCCTGGTCGCCGCCCGGGTGATCGAGCACCGGCCGGCGGGCCTGCTGCCGCTGGCGGACGTGGCGGGCGATATCCGCGCTCGGCTGGCCCGCGAGGCGGCCCGGAAACTGGCCATCGAGGCCGGCCGGAAAGCCCTGGAGGCGGCCCGTTCCGGGCAGGGCCCGGCGGTGACCTTCTCAGCCCCCATGACGGTGTCCAGAATGCAGCCCCTCAACCTGCCGCCCGCGTCGGTGAGGGCCATTTTCAGCGCCGAGACCGGCAAGCTGCCCGCCTACCTGGGCGTGGAATCGGCCGATGGCTACCGGGTCTACCGCATCAACCGGGTGGTCGCCAACGACCCGCCCGCGGAACAGACCGGGAAAATCCGCGCCGACCTGCGGCGACTCCTGGCCCAGGAGGAAATGCGCGCCTACCTGGAGAGCGTCAAGGCGAAGGCCAAGATCAAGATCGCGCCCTCCGCCCTGGAGCCCAAGGCGGAATGATCGGCGCCGCCATCGACAACAAAAAAGCCGGAGATCCTCCGGCTTTTTTGTTGTCTGGCCCGGCCTGGCCGCTTATTCGTCCACCGCCAGCCCGGCCGTGCTGTTGAAGCCGGAGTCCACGTAGGTGATTTCCCCCGTGATGCCGCTGGCCAGGTCGGACAGCAGGAAGGCGGCCGTATTGCCCACTTCCTCGATGGTCACGTTGCGGCGCAGGGGCGAGTTCTTCTCGCCCCAGGCCAGCAGCTTGTTGAAGTCGGCGATGCCGGAGGCCGCCAGGGTCTTGATGGGGCCTGCGGACAGGCCGTTGACGCGGATGCCGCGCGGACCCAGGCCGGCGGCCAGATAGTAGACGCTGGATTCCAGGCTGGCCTTGGCCAGGCCCATGACGTTGTAATGGGGCACGGAACGCACCGCGCCCAGGTAGGTCATGGTCAGCATGGCCGCGTTGCGGCCTTCCATCATGGGCAGTCCGGCCTTGGCCAGGGCGGTGAAGGAATAGCTGGAAATGTCGTGGGCGATGCGGAAGTTTTCCCGGGTGACGTTGTCGATGTAGTTGCCGTCCAGGGCGTCCTTGGGAACGTAGGCGATGGAATGCACCAGGCCGTCCAGGCCATCCCAGTGCCGGCCGAGTTGCGCGTACATCGCGGCGATTTCCTCGTCGCTGCCCACATCGCAGGGGAAGGCCAGGGGCGACGCGGAGAACTCGCCGGCCAGTCCCATGACCCGGTCGCGGACCTTGTCGCCCTGATAGGTGAAGGCCAGTTCCGCGCCTTCCCGGTGACAGCATTTGGCGACGCCATAGGCGATGGAACGATTGCTGATCATCCCGGTGACGAGAATTTTCTTGCCGGCAAGAAAGCCCATGTCGCGATCCCTGAATTGGAAATGGCGGAAATTATAACCGCGAGGCTGCATCCGCCGAATCTCGGCGCTACCATCCGGGCTGTAAAAAGGAGCGAAATCATGGTGGCAAAAATCATCGCCGTGGTGAACCAGAAGGGTGGCGCCGGCAAGACCACCCTGGCCATGCTGCTGGCGGGAAGCCTCGCGGATCACGGCAAGCGGGTGCTGGTGGCCGACGCCGACCCCCAGAACACCGCCCTGCACTGGGCCGGCATGGGCGATGGCTTCCCGGCCGAGGTGGAGGATGTCTCCGGCGAGGAAGGCAAGCTGCACAAGGCCCTGCGCAAGCGCCAGGATGAATTCGACTACATCGTCATCGACAGCCCGCCCGCCGCCGCCGCCCCGGTGACCGCCAGCGCCCTGCGGGCGGCCCATCTCGCCCTGGTGCCGGTGATTCCCTCGCCCCTGGATTTATGGGCTTCGGTGCGCATCCGCGAAGCCATCGCCCATGCCCGCCACAAGAACCCTGAACTGGAAGCCCGGCTGATGGTGAACCAGATGCAGTTGAATACCCTCCTGGCCCAGGAAGTGCTCGGCATGCTGCCGGAGTTCGGCATTCCCATGCTGGCCGCCAGCCTCAAGAGCCGTACCGCCTATCGCCAGTGCGCCGCCCTGGGCACCACCATCCGCGCCCTGGGCAGCCGGGCGGCGATGGCCTCCCTGGAGGTGGACGCCCTGCGGCGGGAAGTGGAGAGATTGCTGCGCGGGCGCTAGCGCTCCACCGAGGCATGCCTGTCACCACCACCCTGGATTTCCTGCGCCACGGCGAGCCCGTCGGCGGCAAGCGCTATCGCGGCCGGACCGACGACCCCCTGTCGGAAAAGGGCTGGGCCCAGATGTGCGCCGCCACGGCGGGCGAGCGCCCCTGGACGGCCATCGTTTCCTCCCCGCTCAGCCGCTGCAGCGCCTTCGCGGAATGGCTGGCCGGCGTGGCCGGCTTGCCCTTGAGCATCGACGAACGCCTGGCGGAAGTGGGCTTCGGCGCCTGGGAAGGGCGTACCGCCGCGGAACTCGAACAGGCGGAGCCGAACTGCGTGTTCGAGTTCAAGCTCGATCCGCTGGGACGTCGCCCGGAAGGGGCGGAACCCCTGGAAAATTTCCATCGACGGGTGGCCGCCGCCTACGAGAGCATCCTCGATGAACACCGGGGCGAACACGTCCTGGTGGTGGCCCACGCCGGCGTCATCCGCATGGCCGTCAGTCACGTCCTGGGCCTGCCGCCGGAGCGGGCCTATCGCATCAACGTGGGCTCGGCCGGGCTGGCCCGCGTCCGGGTCGAGCAGCGGGGGACGAGGCGCTTCGATACCCTGCGGTGGTTGAGCAAGGGCGGCTAGCCGGGATGGTCCGGAGCGGCGTCAAGCGCGCGCCGAGGGCCCGCGCCAGACCGGTTCCTCCTTGCCCGCCACGCGGTTGATGCGGCGCGACAGGACGAACAGCAGATCCGACAGCCGGTTGAGGTATTGCCCCAATTTGGGCGACAGCAATTCCACCTCGGACAGGGTGGAGAGCCGCCGCTCCGCGCGCCGGCACACCGTGCGGCAGATGTGGGTCTGGGCTGCGGCCGCGGCGCCGCCGGGCAGGACGAACTCGGTCAGGGGCGGCAGCCCGGCATTGTAGGTGGCGATGGCCTGATCCAGGCGCAGCACCGCGTCCTCGTGGATCTGGCTGACCTCGGGCCAGGCCAGTTCCGCCCCCAGGTTGAACAGGTCATGCTGGATATCCACCAGCAGGGGGCGCAGGTCGGCGGGGAGGGAGGAAGCCAGCAGCACGCCCACCTGGCTGTTGAGTTCGTCCACCGTGCCGATGGCCTCGATGCGGGGGGCGTGCTTGGGCATGCGGGTGCCGTTGGCGATGCCCGTGGTGCCGTCGTCGCCGGTACGGGTGACGATTTCCGTGAGGCGCTTGAAGCCGGCGCTGGCGGCGCTGACATCCTCGCTGATCTCGCTGAATTGCTCCATGTCCCCCGCCGTGCGCGCCGCGCCATCGGGCAGGCGCTCGCGGCATTCCCGGAAGATGCGGGCGCTACAGGTCCGGCAGCGTTCCGAATCCAGGCGCGGATAGATGCCGGCGATGGCGTCGGGCTTGTGGGCGAACACGTTGGTTTCGCCAATGTCGGCCTGGTAACCGCCCTTCCTCAGCATGCCGCAGGCGGCGTCGCGCAGGCCGCACAGGTAGAGGGCGCCGCCCAGCTTGCGCCGGCGCTGGGCCTCCCGGGCCAGCAGCTCGGCGCCGGCCAGGTCGATGGTATTGATGCCCTTGGAGAACAGCAGCAGGTGCTTCTGGCCGGGCACGTGCTCGTCCACGGCGGCGAAGGCGTGCTGGATGTGGTCCACGGCGCCGAAGAAGATGGAACCCTCGATGCGCAGCAGCTTGAGCTGCGGGCAGTCCGGCTCCGCGCCGGTCTCCACCACGAACTTGCGGCGCGGGTTGCCCCGGTCCTTGGCGTCCGGCACCAGGGAACGGATGGCGGGGCGGGACGTGCCGTGCAGGTAGAAGATCAGGGAGGCGACGATGCCGAAGAAGATGCCCTTCTCCAGGTCGATGACCGTGCCGAGGAAGCTGACGCCCAGCACCACGGCTTCCTGCCGGTGGGCCTTGAGGATGGCGCCGATGTGGTGGAAGTCGATCAGGTTCCAGGCCACCAGGAACAGCACCGCCGCCATGGCGGGAATCGGCAGGTGGGCGGCCAGGGGCGCCACCAGGAACAGGACGATGAGCAGGAACACCGAGGAGAACACCGCCGCCAGGGGCGTGCGCGCCCCGGACTCGTAGTTGACGCCGCTGCGGTTGAAGGAGCCGCTGGAGGCGTAGCCGGAGAAGAAACTGCCCAGCAGGTTGGACAGGCCCTGGCCGACGAATTCCTGGTTGCCGTTGATGTGCTGCTCCGACTTCACCGCGATGGAGCGGGAAATGGACACCGCCTCGGTCAGGGCCAGCACGGTGACCGCCAGAGCCGAGAAGAAGGTGTTCTTCAGGGCCGCCAGGGAAAAGTCCGGCATGGACAGGGGCGGCAGGCTGGCCGCCAGGGCCCCCACGGTCCTGATGCCGGTGACCTCGTTGCCGAACTCGTGGTCCAGCAGGGCCGCGAACAGGCCGCCCACCACCATGGCGACGATCATGTAGGGCACCCGCTTCAGGTACTTGCGCCCCAGCAGGCCGGCGACGAGGGACACCACCGCCACCGAGGTGATGTAGGGGTTCAGGTCGCCGATCTGGATCAGCAGTTGCCGCACCACCTCGTAGGCCGGCGCGCCGCGCTCGATGTCCAGGCCGAAGAAGTTCTTCACCTGGCTGGCGGCGATGAGCAGGGCCGCGCCGGCGGTGAAGCCGATCACCACGGTATGGGAGATGAAGTTGACCAGGGCGCCCATCCTGGCCAGGCCCAGAATCAGCTGGAACAGGCCGGTCAGGAAGGTCAGCGTCAGCACCATGCCGATGTATTCCGGCGTGCCCGGCTCGGCGTAGGGCGACACGGAGGCGAACACCACGATGGAAATCGCCGTGGTGGGGCCGGACACCAGGTGCCAGGAGGAACCGAACAGGGCGGCGATGATGGTGGGCACCATGGCCGCGTAGATGCCGTATTCCGGGGGCAGGCCGGCGATGGTGGCGAAGGCCACCGCCTGGGGCAGGACGATGAGGGCGCCGGTGATGCCGGCGATGCCGTCGTCCTTGAGGGTGTCGCGGTTGACCCGGTGCCGCCATTTCAGGAAGGGCAGGAACTGGTACAGCCACAGGTTGCAGGCCAGGATGTTGGACGCCCATTCGGCGCCGAAGCGCTCGTGTTTCAGGAAAGACATTTCTTTTCCAGGCAGAGGAGGTAGGCCGCGCCATCGGGCGGCTGGTTGTCGCGCTGCGCCCGCCAGATCATTTCCGCCAGGCAGTCCATCACCGCGTGCTGGGCCGCGTGCTCGTCGCCCAGGCGGGCGGCCAGGGCAGCGTAACGGTTTTTTACGCCGGCCGGCTGGTCGATGGAGATTTGCTCGCTGATGGAAAGATGCATGGACAGGTGCAGGAAGGGATTGGTCTCGCCCGTTTCCGGCAGCCAGTCCCGGTCCCGGTGGCGCTCCGGCTGTTCCAGCGTGGCGTGGTATTCGGGATGCCGGCCGATATGTTCCGCGGCGATCCGTTCCAGGTCGGTCAGCGGCTGGCCCGCGCGAGATTTTTCCCAGGCCGCGAAGAAGAACTGGCGCACCTGATCACGCGAGGGGTTAAACATCCGCGTCTCCCAGGGCCAGCACCACGCTGTACTGGAGCAGGCGGTTGGCGCCATCCAGATGGGCGATCTCGCCGTTACCGTAGAAGCCGATGCAGGGCATGCCCGGAAAGCGCCGCTTCAGCGCCTGGATATCCTTGTCCACCCCGCCGTAGAAATAGGGTCCCCGGCCCATGCAGGGGTACATCAGGGCGAAGGCGGGGGGGCGCGGGCGCTCGTCGGCCAGGCGCGCCACCATGGCCGACATGTCGTGTTCCGCCGCCCCGGGCTGGCGCAAGGCCCAGAACAGGTCCACGCCCGGCGTCAGCTGGCCGGCGACGGTGACTGACCTGTCCGCCGGGTTGGCGGCGATCACCGGCAGCAGATGGAAACGGCCTTCGGCCAGGGCGTTTTCCCGGTCGCCGTAGGGGATGCCCGCCATCAGCAGATGGGTGGGCATGCGCTCCGGCGACCGCTGGCTCAGGGGCAGTTCCCGCGCCAGGCTGGCCAGGGCGTCCACGCCCCCCATGACGCGGATGTCGTGGCCCTCCACCTGTTCGACGGGCATGGGCCGGGAGAGGGGGCGCACCCCCTGGGAGACGCCCACGCGCAGGGAAGCGCCGGTCAGGGCCAGCTCGCAGCGACCGTTGTCCCGGACCCGGCCGCCGCCCCAGACCGAATAGGGCCCCTGGCCGGTGGCGTCGCCGGAGACGCCGCCGAACCGGCGGCCGCCGGCGGCGATCCAGGTCATGTCCAGGGCATTGGGCGCGGCCAGGGTCAGGGTGACCCGATCCGAAGCGGCCTGGTCGGCGGAGGCGGGCGCCAGCCCGGCCCCCTCGCCCAGCACCAGGGCGGCGGCGGCCGGCGCGTCCAGAACCCAATCCTCCTCGGTGAACACCCCCGCCGCCGCGCATCCCGCCACCTGGAGGCAGCCGGCGGCGCGGGCGGCGGCGCCGATGGCGGGCCGGGGATCCCGGGCGAAATCGGCGCTGAGGTAGAGCAGCACCGCCTGGGGGTGGTCCAGGCCGGCCCGGGCCATGGCGGCAGCCACGGCCCGGGCGGCCAGGCCGGGATCGGCCAGCCGCCCCTGGGCGAGCCCCGAGCCGGCTTTCATGGGCGGCCTCGCGCCATGTCCGGCGGCCTCATGCCGTCTTTTCCTTGAAGTCGCACAGGTCGCGGATGACGCAGGCGGCGCAATCGGGCTTGCGCGCCTTGCACACGTAGCGGCCGTGCAGGATCAGCCAGTGGTGGGCGTTCTGGCGGAACTCGGGCGGCGTGTGGCGCAGGAGCTTTCTTTCCACTTCCAGGACGGTCTTGCCCGGGGCCAGTCCGGTGCGGTTGGCCACCCGGAAGATGTGGGTGTCGACGGCGATGGTGGGTGCCCCGAAGGCGGTGTTGAGCACCACGTTGGCGGTCTTGCGGCCCACGCCGGGCAGGGCTTCCAGGGCCGCGCGATTGCGCGGCACCTCGCCGCCATGCTTGTCGAGCAGGATCTGGCAGGTGGCCAGGAGATTCTTCGCCTTGGTCTTGAACAGGCCGATGCGGCGGATGTGGGCGGTGAGGCCGTCCTCACCCAGGGACAGCAGTTTTTCCGGCGTGTCGGCCACGGGAAACAGGGTGGCGGTAGCCAGGTTGACGCTCTTGTCCGTGGCCTGGGCGGACAGCACCACGGCCACCAGCAACTCGAAGGGACCGCGGTGGTGGAGCTCCGTGCTGGGCGCGGGGTTGGCGGCCTGGAGCCGCTCGAAGATCGCTCGGCGCTTGGCGGTGTTCATGGGAGAAGGTTCGGGGCGCGATTCATGCCGGATTGCGTCCCATCTGGATGCGGTTGCGCAGGGCGATGAGCAGGCCCAGGCCGATGAAGGCGCCGGGCGGCAGGATGGCGAGCAGGAAACCGCTGTAGTCGTGGGCCAGGGGAATGACCCAATCCCTGGCCATGGGCCCCAGGGCCAGATCGATGCCGGAGAACAGGGTGCCCTTGCCGATGGCTTCGCGCAGGCCGCCCAGGACCACCAGCACGGCGGTGAGGCCCAGGCCCATCATGGTGGCGTCCAGGACGGAGTGCAGGGTGGAGCGCTTGGAGGCGAAGGCCTCCACCCGGGCCAGGACGATGCAGTTGGTGGTGATCAGGGGTATGAACACGCCCAGCACCAGATACAGGGGATGCACCCAGGCGTTCATGGCCAGCTGCACCACGGTCACCAGCACGGCGATGACCAGCACGAAGGCGGGGATGCGGATCTCGTGGGGGATGTAGTTGCGCAGCAGGGCCACGGAACCGCTGGCGGTGGCCATGACCAGGGTGGTGGCCAGGCCCAGGGACAGGCTGTTCACCACGGTGTTGCTGATGGCCAGCAGGGGACACAGGCCCAGCAACTGGACGATGCCCGGATTCTGGGTCCACAGGCCGTTGACGATGATGTCCCGGGTTTCCTGGGAGAACAGGCCGCCCTGGCCGGCGGCCGGCGCGGCGGTCGTGGCCGGATCGTCGGCGGGGAGGGGGCGGGTGGTGTCGGTGGCGCTCATGGTCCGGCCTCCTGTTTCGTCGGGGCGAGCAGTTCATCCCGGTGGGCGGCGAAGTATTCCAGGGACCGGCGCGTCGCCCTGACCACGGCCCGGGGCGTGATGGTGGCGCCGGCCAGATAGTCGAAACGGCCCCCGTCCTTCTTCACGCGCCAGCCGTCGGGCAGGGGATCGGCCAGGCTCCTGCCGTCGAATTGCCGGATCCAGGGGCCGCGCGCCGGGTCGATGTAGTCCCCCAGGCCCGGCGTCTCCCGGTGGGCGGTGACCCGCACCCCGGCCACCCGGCCATCGGCGTGGATGCCCACCAGCAGGCGGATTTCGCCGCTGTAGCCGTCCGGCGCCACGGCTTCCAGCACCACGGCGGTGGCGGCGCCCGCGCGGCGGGCCGGATAGAACAGGCCGGGACGCTTCAGGCCCAGCAGGGGGTCGGCGGCCAGGGGCCTGGCATCCCGGATCAGGTCGTTGTCGAAGCTGCCGGCGGGCAGGGTCTGGGCCACCAGGGCCAGTTTCTCCGCCTGCTCGCTCTTCTCGATGGTGGGCCGGGTCAGGGTGTGGGATCCGGAGAGCAGGGCGGCGCCCGCCACGGAAAAGACCAGCAGGGCCAGGCCGGTGGTGAGGGTTTCGCGCAGGACGGGCGTCATGGCCATGAGGCGCTCACTTCCCCGCCTTGCCGTGGCCGAACACCCGGGGCTGGGTGTAGGCGTCGATGAAGGGCACGCAGACGTTGGCGATCAGCACGGCGAAGGCCACCCCGTCCGGATAGCCGCCGAAGCCCCGGATGATGGCGGTGAGGAATCCGGCCAGCCCGGCGTAGATCAGCTTGCCCAGGGGCGTGGAGGCGGCGGTGACCGGGTCGGTGGCGATGAAGAAGGCCCCCAGCATGGCGCCGCCGGAGAACAGGTGGAGCAGGACGCCCGCGTGGCGGGCCGGTTCCAGCAGATGCAGACCGCCGGCGGTGATGGCCAGGCCGGCCAGGAAGGCCGCCGGCACATGCCAGGTGATGAGCCGGCTGGACAGCATGAGCAGACCGCCCAGGAGATACATGAGGGCGACGAACTCCTGGCCCTTGCCGCCGCCCCAGCCGAACATGGGCTGGGCCAGGATGTCCTCCACCGGCTTGCCCAGCCTCACCTGGGTTTTCCAGGTGTCCAGCACGGTGGCCGAGGTAAAGGCATCCGGACTGATGGACCCCCTGCCGGCGAACACCAGATCGAAAGCCTCCAGCAGGGTCGGGCTGTGGTCGGCCAGGCCGACGGGCGCGGGCCATTGGGTCATGTAGACGGGAAAGCTGATGATCAGGGCGGCGTAGCCCACCATGGCCGGATTGAACAGGTTCTGGCCCAGGCCGCCGTAGAGATGCTTGGCCACCAGCACGGCGAAGATGGTCCCCACCGCGTACAGCCACCAGGGCGCCAGGGTGGGCAGGGACAGGGCCAGCAGCCAGGCGGTCACCAGCACGGAACCGTCCGACAGGAAGGGCTTGAGGGGCAGGCCGCGCATGAGCAGGATCAGCGCCTCCGCGCCGATGGCGAACACGGTGCAGAGCAGCAGGCTGACCCAGATGCCGGGGCCGAAGAACCAGGCGTGGGCGACGAGGCCGGGGATCAGGGCGGCCATGACCTTGAACATGACCGCCGTCACCGAGTTGTTGGCGAGCAGGGCGAAGGGGGAGCCGTTCATTGCGGGATAACTCCAGGCCCGGATTCCGGGAAACACGGTCCCCCCCTTTGGAAAAGGGGGGGCAGGGGGGATTTGACGACGCTGGCGGTACAGGAAACGCCGAAAAATCCCCCCCAGCCCCCCTTTGACAAAGGGGGGGTTAGGCAGGGTAGACAGGAAGGCGACCGCATCAGCCTTCTCCGCTTTCCGTCTTGTTTTCCACTTGGGCGCGCCGCGCCTCGATTTCGGCGATTTCCTTTTCCACCCGGGGCGGCAGGTTGTCCGTGTTCCTGGGCGTGACGGCTTCCCTGGCCTTCTTCGCCCGATCCAGGGCGGCCTGGAGGATGGCCTTCTTCTTCTCCGCGTCGGGGTCGGCGCTCGCGTCGGTCGTCGTGGTCGCCGCGGCTTCCTTGTTCTTTTCCGCCGCCCTGGCGAACTTCTCGGCCTTTTCCCGCTTTTCCCGCTCCAGGCGGAATTCCTTGAATTCGTGGCGCTGGCGAGCCTGGTCGGCGCCGTGTTTTTCCTGCTCCCGCTCCCAGATCTCGCTCTTGGCGAAACGGAAGAAATCCACCAGGGGAATGTGGCTGGGGCAGACGTAGGCGCAGCAACCGCACTCGATGCAGTCGAACAGGTTGTAGCTCTGGGCCTTGCCGAAATCCTTGGCCCGGCTGAACCAGTACATCTCGAAGGGTTGCAGGTCCGCCGGGCAGGCCCGGGCGCAGGCGCCGCAGCGGATGCAGGGCAGGGGGGTTGGCCGGGGCGGGAAGCGGACCGGATCCTTGACGATCAGGCAGTTCACCGACTTGGTCACCGGCGCGGCCCGGTCCATGAGGTCGAAGCCCATCATGGGGCCGCCGACGATTTCGCCGTCGGCGCCGTCCAGGGCGCCGCCCGCCGCCGCCAGCAGGTCGGTCATGGGGGTGCCGATGCGCGCCTCGAAGTTGCCGGGATTCGCCACATGGCCGGTCACCGTGACCACCCGGGACAGCATGGGTTCGCCCAGGTACACGGCGCGGTAGAGGCTATAGGCCGTGCCCACGTTGAAGACCTGGATGCCCGCGTCGGTGGAGCGGCCGCCGGCGGGGGTTTCCACGCCGGTCAGGGTGTAGGTGAGCTGCTTGCCGCCGCCGCCCGGGTAGCCGGTGGGCACGGCCACCACTTCCATGCCGGAAGGCGCCGCCGCCGCCATGGAGGCCAGGGCTTCCGGCTTGTTGTCCTCGATGCCGATGAGGATGGTCCTCACCCCCAGGGTATGGGCCATGACCTCGATGCCCTGGACGATTTCCGCCGCCCGCTCGCGCATGAGCCGGTCGTCGCAGGTGATCCAGGGTTCGCACTCGGCGCCGTTGAGGATCAGGGTGTGGAGGGCCTGGCCGCTGGGGTTCAGCTTGATGTAGCTGGGGAATACGGCGCCGCCCAGGCCGGCCAGGCCCATCTCCCGGATGCGGTTGCGCAGGGCGGAGGGGTCCAGCTTGCGCCAGTCCAGGGGCTGGAAGTCGACGTGCCGGTCTTCGCCATCGGCTTCGATCGCCACGCACAGGTCGAACAGGCCGGAGGGATGGGGCACGGCGTGGGGCGCCACGGCGACCACCCGGCCCGAGGTGGGGGCGTGCACGGCGGTGGAGACATAGCCCTCCGGCGCGCCGATCATCTGGCCGCCCAGCACGATGTCGCCGGCCTGCACCAGGGGCCGGGCCGGGGCGCCGATGTGCTGGCGCAGGGGCACCACGTAGCGCGGCAGCAGGGGCATCGCGCGGATGGGCGTGGCGTTGGATTCCGCCTTGTGGCCTTCCGGGTGGATGCCGCCGTTGAAGGTGAAGAGTCGTCTGCTCATGATCCGCTCATGGCTTGCTCATGGACCGCTCATGGCCCACTCAGGCTTCCCGCTTCATCATGTGGACCGGATAGCGCCACTTCCAGTTGGCCACGTCTTCCTTGACCACTTCCATGGCAATGCAATCCACCGGGCAGGGCGGCAGGCACAGTTCGCAGCCGGTGCACTGGTCGGCGATGATGGTGTGCATCTGCTTGGCCGCGCCCATGATGGCGTCCACCGGGCAGGCCTGGACGCACAGGGTGCAGCCGATGCAGGTGTTCTCGTCGATGACCGCGATGGCCTTCGGCTTTGACTCCAGGCCCTCGCCCAGGGGCTTGGCTTCCACCCCCAGCAGTTCCGCCAGGCGCTTGACGCCCTCGGCGCCGCCGGGCGGGCACTTGTTGATGTCCGCCTCGCCCTTGGCGATGGCCTCGGCGTAGGGCTTGCAGCCGGGAAAACCGCACTGGCCGCACTGGGTCTGGGGCAGGATGGCGTCGATCTTCTCCACCAGGGGGTCGTCCTCCACCCGATAGCGCACCGAGGCCCAGCCCAGGATGGCGCCCAGCGCCAGGCCGATGCCGGCCATGACCAGGATGGCCGAAATCATCCGGCCATCCTCGAGTCGTCGGCCGTCAGTCGGCGGTAGGCGGATGAAGCGCCATGGCCGCCAACCGCCGACCGCCTACTGTCGACGGTCACTTGATGAGCCCCGCGAAGCCCATGAAGGCCAGGCTCATGAGGCCCGCGGTGATCATGGCGATGCTGGTGCCCCTGAACGCGACGGGCACGTCCGCCGCCTCCAGGCGTTCGCGCATGGCGGCGAACAGCACCAGCACCAGGGTGAAGCCCAGGGCGCCGCCCAGGCCGAAGAACAGGGATTCGACGAAGCCGTGCTGCTCCTGCACGTTGAGCAGGGGAATGCCCAGCACGGCGCAGTTGGTGGTGATCAGGGGCAGGTATATGCCCAGCACCCGGAACAACACCGGCGAGGTCTTCTTGATGAACATCTCGGTGAAGCCGACGATGCCGGCGATCACCACGATGAAGGACAGGGTGCGCAGGTAGCTCAACTCCTGGCCGAGCAGGTAGGTGTCGATGAGGTGGCTGGCGCCGGAAGCCAGGGTCAGCACGAAGGTGGTGGCCGCGCCCATGCCGATGGCGGTTTCCAGTTTCCTGGACACGCCCATGAAAGGGCACAGGCCAAGGATCTTGGACATCACGATGTTGTTCACGAACACCGTGCCGATCAGGATGAGCAGGTAGTTTTCCATGGCGGGGCGGCAGAATTCCGTGGATTATCCGCGAGGGGTCCCGGGCATACAACCTTGTAAAGCCCGTCGTTACTGGCCATCCGGGCGCAATGAGGGCTGGCGGGAGGCGGGGGCGGATGGCCCGCCCGCCACGACCGCCGGATGCCTTCGCCGGGCCAGGACACGCCAATAGACCAGAACGTTCAGCAACAGGACGCCCGCGCCCAGGGCGATCTGGATTTCCCGGGTCAGGCCCGCCGGATAGATCACGGCCAGCAGGTATTCGCCGATGAAATCCCCGCCGTAGGCCGCCTCGCCGGCCAGGGCGCGGAAATGGTTTTCCAGCGGCGTCAGCGGGCAGACGCCGCCGCCCAGTTCCACCGCCGCGCCCCAGGCCACCGCCGGCAGGTGCAACCAGGCAAGACGGGCGTGGCGCGCCACCAGCAGGCCCCCCAGCACCACGAACAGGATGAAGGCCAGGTGGAGCAGGAGGATCAGATCGGCCAGCGCGGCGTGGGGCATGGCCGGCCGGAACGCGCGTCAGTCCAGCAGTTCGTGGGCGCCATCGCAGAACGGCGGATTGGCCGTGTGCTTGCAGGCGCACAGCCAGACCGTTTCCTTCTCCGCCAGGGTGAAGGGCACGGGCTCGAACCCGGTGCCGGCATGGGAGCCGTCGCAAAAGGGCTGGTTGCGGGACCGGCCGCAAGCGCACCACCAGTATTCCCCGGCTTCCAGGGTGGTCTCGATGGGGCTCTTGCCGGCGACGATGGGTTCGCTCATGGTTCTGCTTCCTCTCGAATTAAATCCCGACAATATTGGTCGGATATGGCATCTTACTCGCGAAAGCGCCTGGCGGGTAGGCCGGAGCCGCACGGAAGCTCGCCCGGGGACCGGGGTTCCCGTCCGGCCCGCCGGCGCCCCGGCCGGGCTTTTCGCCAGCGCCGGCCCCCCTGGCGAACCAACGCGGATATCGGAATTCCATGCCCAAGTCCATTTACCTCATCGCGCTTCTTGTTCTGGCGGCCTGCGCCAGCCCGAATCCCTATTTCGATCGCGGCAAGGTCCATCATCGCCCCGACGGCTTCGTGAACAGCGACCCCGGCCTCGCCATCGGTCAATTCCCCTGGTACGAAATCCTCTGGCGTCACGCGCGCGGCGACTTCAGGCCCCAGGCGGAGCCGGCGGACGGCTACGGGGCCTTCGCGGCGCGCTGGAGCATGCCCGTCGACCATGAGCTGCTGTCGCGGCGACACCAGGCGCCGGTTCTCACCTGGCTGGGCCATGCGGGCATGTTGCTGCAGGTCGGGGGACGCAACATTCTCATCGACCCGCAACTGGGCGAGTTCGCCGGCCCGGTCTCCTGGCTATCCGCGCCGCGCCGGGTGCCGCCGCCCCTCTCCGTGGAGCAGTTGCCGCCCATCGACCTGGTGCTGATTTCCCACAACCACTACGACCATCTCGACCGGGCCACGGTGACGCGGCTCGCGGCGCTGCAAAAGCCGCGCTGGCTGGTGCCCCTGGGCGTCAAGGCCTGGTTCGACGGCGAGGGCATCGCCGGGGTCGAGGAAATGGATTGGTGGGATGCGAAAGTCGACGGTTCCCTGGTCCTGCGCTTCACGCCCGCCCAGCACTGGAGCAAGCGCACGCCCTTCGATACCAACGCCACGCTCTGGGGCGGCTTCGCCATCGACTGGACGCCCCCGGGCGAGCTATCGCCATGGCGCTTCCTGTATACCGGCGATACCGGGTATTCGCGGGATTTCGTCGAAATCCGCCGCCGCCTGGGCCCGGTCGATTTCCTGGCCGTTCCCGTCGGCGCCTACCTGCCGCGCGACTTCATGCGCCCCCAGCATGCCGACCCGGACGATGCCGTGCGCATCCTGCTCGACCTGGACGCGAAACAGGCCCTGGGCGTGCATTGGGGGACCTTCGAGCTGACCCGGGAAGCGTTCGACCAGCCGCCCCGGGACCTGGGGGCGGCGCTGGCCCGGCACCAGCTTGCCGCGGAGCGTTTCTGGCTGTTCAAACAGGGGGAAAGCCGGGCAATCGGCGGCTTCCGGCAGGCCAAGGCAAGCCGGGCTGATCTCTGACCCTGTCCTTCCGCGCTCAGGACCGCAGATCCGCCGCCAGCCCCGGGTGGGTGATCTCGCCGCCGCTCACGTTCAGTCCCGCCATGAAGCCCGCATCCGCCTCCAGGGCGGAGCGCGGGTCGGCGGCCAGCTTGAGCAGGTAGGGCAGGGTGGCTTCCGCCAGGGCCAGGGTGGCGGTGCGGGCCACCGCCCCCGGCATGTTGGCCACGCAGTAGTGCACCACGCCTTCCTCCAGGAAAAACGGGGCGCTGTGGGTGGTGGCGTGGGACGTCTCGGCGATGCCGCCCTGGTCGATGGCCACGTCCACCAGGGCCGCGCCCCGGGGCATGGCGCGGATCAGGTCGCGGGTCAGCAGGCGCGGCGCCCGGCGTCCGGGGACATAGGCGGCGCCCACCACCAGGTCGGCGTGGGTGACGCAGTCGGCGATGTTGGCCGGGTTGGAAAAGCGGGTGCCCAGTTCGCCGCCGTAGAGGTCGTCGAAGTGGCGCAGGCGGTCGGCGTCCCGGTCCAGCAGGGTGACGTCGGCGCCCACGCCCACCGCCAGCCGGGCCGCGTTGGACCCCACCATGCCGCCGCCCAGGATCACCACCCTGGCGGGCGGCACGCCGGGCACGCCGGACAGCAGCACGCCGCGGCCGCCGTGCTTCATCTCCAGGGCGCGCATGCCGGCCTGGATGGCCAGGCGCCCGGCGATCTCGGACATGGGGGCGAGCAGGGGGGTGCGCTGGCGGGCGTCGAGCACCGTTTCGAAGGCGACGGCGTGCACCTTGCGGGCCATCAGCGCCCGGGCCAGGTCCGGCGCGGCGGCCAGATGCAGGTAGCAGAACAGCCACTGGCCGGCGCGCAGGCGCTCGACCTCCGCCGGCTGGGGCTCCTTGACCTTGAAGATCAGATCCGCCGCGTACACGTCGGCGGCGTCGGCCAGGGCGGCTCCGGCCCGCCGGTAGGCCTCGTCGTCGAAGCCGATCGCGCTCCCCGCGTCCCGCCCGACCAGCACCTCGTGGCCGGCGGCGACCATCCCGGCCACGCCGGCGGGCGTGGCGGCGACGCGGAATTCGTGGTCCTTGATTTCCCTGGGAATGCCGATGCGCATGGGGGTCTCCTCCGTGGGTTCAGGCCGCCAGCGCTTGCACGCATTCCTTCACCAGCGCCGGCCCCCGGTAGATGAGGCCGGTATAGAACTGCACAAGTTCGGCGCCGGCGGCGATTTTTTCCCGCGCGTCCTCGCCGCGCAGGATGCCGCCGGCGCCGATGAGGGGCACCTCGCCGGCCAGGGCGATGTGGAAGGCGGAAATCACCCGGGTCGATCTTTCCCGCATCGGCCTGCCCGACAGGCCCCCGGTCTCCCCGCCATGGGGCAGGTGTTCGACCCCTTCCCGGGACAGGGTGGTGTTGGTGGCGATCACCGCGTCCACCCGGTGCTTGCGGAACAGGGCCGCCATATCGACGATCTGTCCGGCGTCCAGGTCGGGCGCGATCTTCACCGCCACGGGCATGTATTTCCCGTGCCGGTCCGCCAGGGCCGCCTGGCGGGCCTTGATGGCGGACAGCAGGGCGTCCAGCTCGTCGCCGCCCTGGAGGGCGCGCAGGTTTTTTGTGTTGGGGGAGGAGATGTTGACGGTGACGAAGCCGACCTTGCCGTAGAGCTTGTCCAGCAGGATCAGGTAGTCGTCGGCGGCACGCTCGATGGGGGTGTCGAAGTTCTTGCCCAGGTTGACCCCCAGGATGCCCTTGAAGGCGGCGCGCTCCAGGTTGGCCAGCAGGTGGTCCACCCCCAGGTTGTTGAAGCCCATGCGGTTGATGATGGCCTCGGCGGCGGGCAGGCGGAACAGGCGGGGCTTGGGATTGCCGGGCTGGGGCCGGGGCGTCACCGCGCCCACCTCGATGAAGCCGAAGCCGAACTCGCCCAGGGCGTCGATGGCCTCGCCGTTCTTGTCCAGGCCGGCGGCCAGGCCCACCGGGTTGGGAAAGTCCAGGCCCATCACCCGCTTGGGCAGGGCGGGGACCCTGGGCAGGAAGGCCTTCAGCAGGCCCAGGCGGTGAGCGTGCCGCAGCCCGGCCATGGTCAGGTTGTGGGCGGTTTCCGGGTCGAGCTTGAACAGCAGGGGTTTGGCGAGGGCGTAGGGATTCATGATCGGGAAGGGTACAAGGGCAAGGCACGGGAAAGTTACAAGGGGCAAGGCACAAGGTACAAGGTACAAGGAAAACCTAGACTTTGCTTGCCCCTTGCCCCTTGCCCCTTGCCCCTTGCCCCTTGCCCCTTGCCCCTTCAGCTCCCCGTCCAGATCTCCACCCGGTTGCGGCCGTTTTCCTTGGCCCGGATCAGGGCCATGTCGGCCCAGGCGATGGATTCCTCCACCGGGCGGCGCTGGTCCAGTTCGGCCAGGCCGAAGGAGGCGGTGACATGGCAGGTCTCGCCGCTGGGCAGCCGGATGGGCAGGTGTTCCAGCCCCTCGCGGATGCGCTCCACCACCAGGGCGGCGTCCTTCATGGGGTTGCCGGGCAGGCAGACGAGGAATTCCTCGCCGCCGTAGCGGTAGATGGAGTCGTACTTGCGCAGGCTGCCGGTGACGAACTTCATGCCCTGGCGCAGCACGGCGTCGCCGGCCGGATGGCCCAGCTCGTCGTTGATGCGCTTGAAGCGGTCGAAATCCAGCAGGCACAGGCAGCAGGGCCGCTGGATGCGCAGGGCGCGCTCCTGTTCCTCCCGCAGCCGGTTCAACATGCCGCGCCGGCTGGCGCAGCCGGTGAGGCTGTCGGTGGTGAGCAACTCGCCGATGGTTTCCAGCTGGATGCGCCGCAGGGTGGTGTTGAGCCGCAGGGCCAGGTCGATGCACTGGTCGTAGAGGTCGGCGCCGGGCCGGCGGTGGTCCATCACTTCCAGCAGGGCGAGCCGGGCCGCCGCGTGCATGGCCTGCTGGGTGATGCCCAGGTCCTGGAAGTCCGGGTTCTCCGCCAGGGGATGCGCGTCGCGGCTGTGATACCACTGGCCGAAGGGTGAACGCAGATGGGCATCCTCGGCCAGGTCTGTCCGGTTGATCGTTCCGCCGCAGACCAGGGTGCGGTTGAGTTGCTTGAACCAGGCCAGATGCGCCGCGATGATGACCTCCAGCTCCTCGGTGAGGTGCTGGATCTGTTCACGTTCAAGGGGCAGGGACATGGTCCATCCGTCATCGGAATCGTTGGGGCCAATAACGGACGGGGTGGGGAAGTCTTTAACCTGGCCCGTTCCCATCGCCAGGCCGCGCGCTGGATCCTGGATGGCGCGGAAGGGTCTTCAATCGTTCCCGCCAGGCGGCGTCACCGATGGGGACGCCAGGCGCCCGATCAGATCAGGAATGCGCTGTCCGAGCAGGGGTTGCGGTAGCCCATGCGCACCAGGAAATCGTCGAACTCCAGGCCGATGTCCGTCTCCAGGCGTTGGGCCCGCCCCGACAGGCGGTCGAAGCTCCCATCCGGCAGCGGCGCGCGGAAGGCCAGGACGACGATGTTGGCCTTGGTCGCGGCGGGCAGCCGCAGGATGTGCCGGTCGAAGGCCCGGGCCAGGTCGCGGTCATGCACCAGATAGTTCTCGTCCGAGCCCCACAGGTTGAAGACGGCGACCCCGCCGGGGCGGAGCATGGCGCGGCAGTCCTGGTAGAACCCGGGCGTGGCCAGGGCGTCCACCACGCCCTCGGGGCCATAGCCGTCCACCAGCAGGACGTCCTGGCTGTCCGGGTGGTCGCGCACGTGGGCGGCGCCGTCGCCGAGGACGACCCTCAGTCGTGCGTCGTCGGCGGGCAGGTGAAACCAGTCATGGGCGACCGCCACCACCTCGGGGTGGATTTCCACCGCGGTGAGATGGCTCTTCCTCAGGTGCCGATGAATGAATTTGGCGATGGAACCGCCGCCCAGGCCGATCAGGGCGATATCGCGCGGGCGCGGGTGGAACAGCAGGAAAGCCATCATGGCGCGGGTGTATTCCAGTTCCAGGGCGAAGGGCGCCTGGATGCGCATGGCGCTCTGCACGGCCGATCCCCCCAGATGCAGGAAGCGAACGCCGTCGTGTTCGCTGATCCGCGCCGGGCCGGTTTCGGCCACGGGGGATGGGGGGCGCATGTCCGGCATAGTCGAGACGATGGATCAGGCGACGATTTCCACCGCTGCGCGGATCGGCACCAGATCGAACAGGGCCGCCAGGTCCTCGCCGCGCATGCGGATGCAGCCGTGGGAACGGGGGGCCTGGGCGAAGCATTCGTCGGGCGTGCCATGGATATAGATGTAGCGGCGCATGGTGTCGCAACTGCCCAGGCGGTTGTAGCCCGGCTCCGAGCCCGACAGCCAGAGGATGCGGGTCAGGATCCAGTCCCGTTCCGGCCGGGTTTCGCCCAGTTCCGGCGTGTAGATTTCCCCGGTGGGGCGGCGGGCCACGAACACGCTGTTGAGGGGCAGGCCGGCCCCGATCCTGGCGCGCACGATGTGGCGGCCCCGGGGCGTGCAGAAGCTGCCGGATTCCTCGCCGGCGCCATTGGCGGCGGTGGAGACCGGGTAGGAACGCGTCACCCGGCCAGCGTCGTCGATGACTTCCAGGGTCTGGTCGGGCAGGCTGACGCGCAGCTTCACGGGTTTGCTTCCCCCCTGGGCTTGCCTCGCCGGCTGGCGAAGAATGCCGACAGCAGGACGCCGCATTCTTCCGCCAGCACGCCGCCGACGACCTGGGCGTGATGGTTCAGGCGATCCTCGGCGAACAGGTTCACCACGCTGCCCACCGCGCCGGTCTTCGGGTCCCGGGCGCCGAACACCACCCGCGCCACCCGGGCGTGCAGGATGGCGCCGGCGCACATGGCGCAGGGTTCCAGGGTCACGTAGAGGGTGCTGTCCGGCAGGCGGTAGTTGCCCAGGCGCCGGGCCGCGTCGCGCAGGGCCATGATTTCCGCGTGGGCGCTGGGATCGTGGGCGGTGATGGGCTGGTTGTAGCCGGCGCCGACGATCTCGCCGGCGAGCACGACCACGGCGCCCACCGGCACCTCGCCGGCGGCGCCCGCCACTTCGGCCTGGCCAAGGGCGGCGCGCATGAAGCGAATATCGTCATCCAATGCCGGATTCATCTTGATATGTAGCGCGCGACAGCTCCGCGGACAGGGGTTTCGGGGACATCCGTGGACGCGATCAACCGGGGCTGGCGCAATCCGCGCGCGCCCGCCCCGAGCTCGCTTCCGGTGCGAATGGTTCGCGCAACACGCGTGAATTGTCCAGTATCCCGCGACCGGAAAGGCATTCGACGTCGGCATGTGGGGTTCTATAACCATGCTTTCTTAGACTGAATTACCTATCCAAACACTCTGGTATTTGCATTAATCTCCGCACACTTCTTTCCTCCGGGCTGCCACAGGCAGTCGTGGAAGTGGCGCTGAAGTTTCATCCTCATCAACTTGAAGGAGACCTATATGTTGAAAAAATCCGTGCTCGCGCTGCCGATCGCGCTGGCTGTCATCGGGATGGCCTATGCCGCTCCCGGGCAGAAACCCGAGGAAACCCTGGATGAGCTGATCAAGAAGAGCCCCAACCCCGGCTACCTGACCCAGAGCCCCCAGAACATCATGATGCTGCCGGACAATCCCGCCTGGGATGTGGTCGAGGCCGGTGAAAAGCTGTTCAAGGAGGCGCGCGGCCCGAAGAACGTATCGCTGGAAAAGTGCGATTTCGGCAAGGGCCCCGGCGTGCTGGCTGGCGCCCACACGGAATTGCCGCGCTATTTCGCCGACGCCGGCAAGGTCATGGACCTGGATAGCCGCCTGGTGTATTGCATGATGACCCTGCAGGGCTTCACCAATGACGATGCCGCCATCAAGCAGAAGCATGGTTCCGACTCCGACATCATGAAGCTGCAGACCTACATCGCCAGCAAGTCCAACGGCTATGCCTGGAACCCGCCCATGAATCACCCCCTGGAAAAGGCCATGCGCGACGCGGGCGAGGTGATGTTCTACCGCCGCGCCGGCACCATGGACTTCAACTGCGCCGCCTGCCACTCCCAATCCGAAAAGCGCATCCGCGCCTCGGTGCTGCCCAACGTCTACGACCCGATAGATTGGAGTAAGGCCATCTCCTGGCCGGCCCAGCGCACCAGTCATGACCATGTGCGCAGCAGCCAGCACCGCGTGCTGGAATGCCTCTGGCAGATGCGTTATCCCAACATCAAGAACGGTTCCGATGCCTCGATCGCGCTGATCTCCTTCTGGACCGACGCCGCGCGTGGCCAGCCGGCTGTCCTGCCCGACCTGAAACGCTAATCGCCGACTCAATAGGAGACTGAATCCATGTTCAAGAAAACCCCTGTCGCGGCATCCCTGATGGCCGCCGCCTCGCTGCTGCTGATCACCGGTGGGTGTTCCGCGACCAATACCGGAAAGACTGTGGAAGCCACGCCCGCCGCGGCGGTTCCGGCCAAGGCCGATTACACGAAGATGACCCCCGCCGCGCTGGCCGAATATCTGATCTTCGAAACCGAAAGCTTCGATCTGAAACAGCCGACCCAGGAAGGCACCACCGGTCGCCACCGCCTCACCCAGGACGAGATCCAGAAAGCCTGTTCGCTGGGCAAGGGCAAGGAAGTGGACGACAAGGCCCGGGAAAAGGTGATGGCCCTGGCCGCCGCTTCCATCAAGTATCCGGAAGGTGGCATCAAGCTGGGCGACTGGAAGAAGGGTCGCGAGCTGGCCTGGTCCGGCTACGGTTTCCGTACCGCCCACCAACCGGATGACCACGTCAAGGGCACGCCCGGCGGCAACTGCTACAACTGCCACCAACTGGCCACGGACCGCACCGGCGGCAACCTGGGCCCCGCCCTGACGGGCTACGGGGCGCGCGGCACCAGCCCGGACATGTTGAAGTACACGTATGACGTGATCTACAACCCCCACGTCTTCTTCGCCTGTACCAACATGCCGAGGATGGGTGCAGTGGGTGTGCTGAACCAGCAGCAGATCGCCGACATCATGGCCTATCTGTTCGATCCGAACTCTCCCGTGAACAAGCAGTAAAGTCTTCACCGGGTTCGACCGCGCCCTGGCGTGGTCATCCATGGAGCCATCGGCGGATACGTCGATGGCTTTTTTGCTTTTTGCCTGGACGCCCTCGGGTTGAACTTCCGGAATCGGCTGCCTAGACTTTGACCGTCAGCCGCTCCCGGCGCAGGACGGGTCCGGTTGGCCAACCAACAATGAAGCTACCGAGAGGAGATCAAGCCATGGCCTACCTGTCACGTCATCCTTCCCTTGTCTTGCTGGCTGTTGCCGCCTGCCACGCCGGGTCCGTTGCCGCCATTGAAGTACCGCCGGTTGAAGGTCCGCCGTCTACCCTCAAGGCTGGTGAGGAGCGGCATACGAAATGGCTGCGCAACGGCCGAGAACTCGTCCAGATCTCGCGTTTGCTGGATGAGACCACCATAGAGCGTAGAGAAAGCGATGGTTGCATCACCACCCGCTCGAACAAGGACATCTATTCCCCTAACCTGACCTGGAAAAATTGCAATCCGGGACCCTGGGGCAGCGGCAATGCCGAAGACATGCAGATCGAGGGCGCGCTGTGGCCGCTCAAGGTCGGCAACAAGGTCCAGTATCGTTTCAAAACTGTGAATTCCATGGGCCAAACCAATCTGTCGGCCTATCGGACCTGCGAGGTGACCGGTACGGCGCTGGCTCAGGCTGGTGGCCAGGAATATCCCAGCTATAAGACTGTGTGCAAGGATCACAACTCCACGCGCACCCTCTATTACGCGCCATCCGTGGCCAGAAACGTGCGCACCGAGCAGAAGATGGACCGGGGCGGATCGACACTGTTTGAGTTTGTGGAAGTGCTGCCGGCAGCAGCGCCCTCGCCTTGAACCCTCATTGTTCCCGGTCGGAATCGGGGAGGCCCCCTTGCGGTTGCTGACCTGGAACATCCAATGGGGCCGGGGCATGGACGGTCGTGTCGACCTCGGGCGCGTGGCGCGCGATCTGCGCGGCATCGGCGAGTTCGACGTCGTCTGCCTGCAGGAAGTGGCGGTGAACTTCCCCGGTCTGCCCGGCAACGACGGGCGCGACCAGGTGGCAGAACTGGCGGCGTTGCTTCCTGGCTACACGCCGATCTACGCGCCGGCGACCGATCTTCCGGAGCGCGGGGGCGGCCGCAAGCAGTTCGGCAATGCGATCTTCTCGCGCCTGCCGGTGGGGCAGGTCTGGCGCCACTTGCTGCCCTGGCCCGTGGACGCCGGGGTGCCGAGCATGCAGCGGGTGTTGCTCGAGGTCGTGGTGCGGGCGGAATTCGGCCCCCTGCGGGTGATGACCACGCACCTGGAGTACTACTCGCCGACCCAGCGCCTGGCCCAGATCGACGCCATCCGCCGCCTGCACGCCGAGGCCTGCGCCCATGCCCGGCAACCCCGGGCCGGCGAGGGCGAGGCGGGCGGCAGTTTCGAGGTGTTCCCGCGCCCGGCCTCGGCCCTGGTGTGCGGTGACATGAATTTTCCCGCCCAGGCGCCGGAGCGTGCCCGGCTGCTGGCGCCCTTCGCTGACGGCACGCCGGCCTTCCTTGACAGTTGGGCGGTGCTGCATCCGGGCGAACCCCACGCTCCCACGGTGGGCATCCATCCGGTGGACTTCGTCGATGCGCCGGCCTGCTTCGATTTCGTCTTCCTCAGCGAGGACCTGGTACCCCGGCTCGCGGCCCACGGAATCGACGCGGAGACGACGGCCTCGGACCATCAGCCGGTGTGGGTGGAATTGGTCTGACAATCATTGGGCTGGCAATGCTTGGGCAGGCAATTTCCGAGGCGGGCACGATAGTGCTCGGTAATTGGCCAAGGGATCCGTATACTTCGCCATCCCGCGTGCCTCACCAATCAGTTCGCGGCGTCTTTTTCCTCTGATCATTCCGATCGCTTACACGTCTGCCTCGATTGGTGTCGCCAGCAAGGCGGCAGGCCGTCGCAGGAGTAGTTCATGTCATCCCCCGTAGTTACCGAAGGCGGCGCCATGCCCGCCGGCACCCCTGTTACCGTGAAATTCACCGAACTCGGCCTGTCCGAGCCCCTGCTGCGGGCCGTGGCCGAGACCGGCTACACCACCCCCACCCCCATCCAGGCCCAGGGCATTCCCCTGGTGCTGAAGGGCGGCGATCTGCTTGCCGCCGCCCAGACCGGCACTGGCAAGACCGCCGGCTTCACCTTGCCGATCCTGTATCGCCTTACCGAGAAGCCCCTCACGCCGAAAAACGGCAGGCCGCGCTGCCTGATCCTGGTGCCCACCCGTGAACTCGCGGCCCAGGTCGAGGAATCCGTGCGCACCTACGGCAAGTACGTGAACCTGAAATCCATGGTCATGTTCGGCGGCGTCAACATCAATCCCCAGTACGCCGCCCTGCGCGGTCGCGTCGACATCCTGGTGGCCACTCCCGGCCGCCTGCTGGACCATGTGGGCCAGAAGACCGTGGACCTCTCCGGCGTTGAGATTCTGGTGCTGGACGAGGCCGACCGCATGCTGGACATGGGCTTCATCCGCGACATCAGGAAGGTCATCGCCCTGATCCCGAAACAGCGCCAGACCCTGCTGTTCTCGGCCACCTTCTCCGACGAGATCAAGCTTCTGGCCAACGGCTTGCTCAACAATCCCGGCTGCATCGAGGTGGCCCGGCGCAACACGCCCACCGAACTGGTTGAGCAGTCCGTGCACCTGGTGCCCCAGATACACAAGAAGGACCTGCTGTCCCACCTGATCCGTCACCACAACTGGCAGCAGGTGCTGGTGTTCACCCGCACCAAGCACGGCGCCAACAAGCTGGCGGAAAAGCTCCTCAAGGACAACATTCCCGCCGCCGCCATCCACGGTAACAAGAGCCAGGCGGCGCGCACCCGCGCCCTGGCCGATTTCAAGAGCAGCAAGCTGCAAGTCCTGGTGGCCACCGACATCGCCGCCCGGGGCATCGACATTGACCAGTTGCCCCAGGTGGTGAACTTCGAGCTGCCCAACGTGCCCGAGGACTACGTGCATCGCATCGGCCGCACCGGCCGGGCCGGCAGCGTGGGCGCCGCCGTTTCCCTGGTGGATGCGGAGGAGATGGGTTACCTGAAGGACATCGAGCGGCTGATCAAGCGCAACATCGTAAAGGTCGAGGTGGAAGGCTTCGTGCCACCCGAGCGGCCGGCCGGCGCCATGGTCGAGCGGGATGAGCGTCCCCCGCGCCAGGGCCGTCCCGGCGGCGGTGGACAGAATCGCGGGCAAGGACGCGGCCAGCCATCCGGCCGCCCCGGCAAACCCGCCGGTAGCGCGCCCCGTTCGGGCTCGGGCGGACCCAAGCCCGCCGGACCCAAGCCTGCCGTGGCGAACCCGCGCGGCCCCCGGCCCGCACCGGCTGCGGCGACCGGCGCGCCGACGCCCAACCGGCGCGAGTCTCACAACCGGCCCCAGGCGGCGTTGTTCAGCGCCAAGCCAAACAAGGCCGAACGTTAAGGCTGAGCCGCTTCCCCCTTTTTAAAGGGGGAGTGAGGGGGATTTAATGCCGGTTTGAATTGCATACCTGGCTAAATCCCCCCTAGCCCCCCTTTGAGAAAGGGGGGGAATGTGTCGCTAGGATTGTTGAGTACGGAGTCCCCATGGAAACCGCAAAACCGCTGTTTTCCTACCGTCCCTACTGGGCCAGGCGCTTCGGCGTGGCGCCCTTCCTGCCCATGTCCCGCAGGGAGATGGACGCCCTGGGCTGGGACAGTTGCGATGTCATCCTGGTGACCGGCGACGCCTACATCGACCATCCCAGCTTCGGCATGGCCCTCATCGGCCGGCTGCTGGAAGCCCAGGGTTTCCGGGTGGGCATCATCAGCCAGCCGGACTGGAAATCCGCCGATCCCTTCCGCGTCCTGGGCCGGCCCAACCTGTACTTCGGCGTCACGGCGGGCAACATGGATTCCATGGTCAACCGCTATACCTCGGACCGGAAGATCCGTTCCGACGACGCCTACACCCCCAACGCCGAGCCCCACAAGCGTCCCGATCGGGCCTTGACGGTCTATGCCCAGCGCTGCCGGGAGGCCTACAAGGACGTGAACGTGGTGATCGGCGGCATCGAGGGGTCGCTGCGCCGCATCGCCCATTACGACTACTGGTCCGACACGGTGCGCCGCTCGGTGCTGCAGGATTCCAAGGCCGACATGCTGCTGTTCGGCAACGCGGAGCGGGCTTTGGTCGAGTTGACCCATCGGCTGGCGGCGGGTGAGCCCATCGCATCCATCCGCGATCTGCGCGGCACGGCCTTCATGGTGCCCCACGGCTGGAAGCCTTCCGACGGCAACGAAAACCCGTGGCACGAGCTGGATTCCCTGGCCATGGATACACCGGGGCGGGTGGACAGGCATCCGGATCCTTATGCCTCCGCGACTTCTTCCCCCCTTTCCCAAAGGGGTGCGGGGGGGATTTCGCCAACCGTGGTCGAACCGGAAACGTCGTCAAATCCCCCCCAACCCCCCTTTTCCAAAGGGGGGAGTGAACATCCGGTACGCTTCGTCACCAAGGAACAGCGCCTCGCCGCCCTCCACGCCACCCGCGCCCACACCGTGGTACGGCTGCCGGCCTACGAGCAGGTGGAGAAGAACCCCATCCTCTACGCCCACGCTTCCCGCGTGTTCCACCTGGAATCCAACCCCGGCAACGCCCGCGCCCTGGTCCAGGCCCACGGCGAACGAGACGTCTGGCTCAACCCGCCCCCCATCCCGCTTACCACCCCGGAAATGGACGGGATATTCGACCGGCCCTTCGCCCGCGCGCCCCACCCCGGCTACGGCGACGCCAGGATCCCCGCCTGGGAGATGATCCGCTTCTCCATCAACATCATGCGCGGCTGCTTCGGCGGCTGCACCTTCTGCTCCATCACCGAGCACGAAGGCCGCATCATCCAGAGCCGCTCGGAAGCATCGATCCTGCATGAGATCGAGGCCATCCGCGACAAGACCCCCGGCTTCACCGGGGTGATCTCCGACCTGGGCGGTCCCACCGCCAACATGTACCGGCTGGCCTGCCGGGATCCCAGGATCGAATCCGCCTGCCGGCGCCTGTCCTGCGTGTTCCCGGACATCTGCGAGAACATGACCACCGACCATGGCCCCCTGGTCCAGCTCTACCGCAAGGCGCGGGCGATTCCGGGCATCAAGAAGATCCTCATCAGTTCCGGCGTGCGCTACGACCTGGCCGTCAAGTCGCCGGAATACGTGAAGGAGCTGGTCACCCACCACGTCGGCGGCTACCTCAAGATCGCGCCGGAACACACCGAGGAAGGCCCGCTCGCCCACATGATGAAGCCGGGCATGGGCGCCTACGACCGCTTCAAGCAACTGTTCGAGAAGTACTCCCAGGAAGCCGGCAAGGAGCAGTACCTCATTCCCTACTTCATCGCCGCCCACCCGGGCACGACCCTGGAGGACATGCTCAACCTGGCGCTCTGGCTGAAGCGCAACAAGTTCCGCCTGGACCAGGTGCAGACCTTCCTGCCCACGCCCATGGCCATCGCCACCGCCATGTACCACACGGAGCTCAATCCGCTGAAGAAGGTGCTGCGCGGCGGCGAGCGGGGGGAAACACGCGTGCCGGTGGTCAAGCAGGGCCGCATCCGCAAGCTACACAAGGCCTTCCTGCGCTACCACGACCCGGAGAACTGGCCGATTTTGCGCGAAGCCCTGAAAGACATGGGCCGGGAAGACCTGATCGGCAACGGCAAGCACCACCTGATACCCAGCTTCCAGCCCGCCGGCACCGGGCGCGACCGCGAAGGCAAGCGTTGGCCGGAAGGCGGGGAACGGACGTCGTCTCCCCCCCCGCGCCGGGCTTCGGCGGCAAGCAGCCCGGGCAAGCTCGCCCCGGCCCAGGATCGTCCCCCCCGCGCCGGACGCGCCGAGGGCGTCGGCAAGGACGCCCGCCCGGCTTCCCCCGAACGCGGGCCCCGCGGTGGAGCCGGCGCGGTCGGCCGGCCGGCCCAGACCATCAACGGCCGCCGCGCCAGGGGCGGCCATAAGTCGAAGAAGTAGCCGAAGAAGTAGGGCCGCGGCCCGCCCCTGAATGAAAAACAGGCAGGGGGGCGAACCCCGCCTGCCTGTGGAAGGGATGCGTCAGGCCCGGGTCACGCCGCCATGCGGTGTTCCACCTTGTGGGCGAACTCGCCTTCCGTGGCCTGGCCGATCACCATCGCCTCGGGCACCTCGATGAGCCGGCCGGACGCCACGTCGTAGATGTAGCCATAGACGGGAATGTCCTTGGGTACCAGCGGATGCTCGCGGATGCGGGTCACGTCCTCCACCACGCTCGCCTCCAGGTCCCGGATGGTTAGCCAGTCGATCCTGGCGCCTTCCGGGGAACCCGGCCCCGGTCCCACGTCGGACCAGCCATCCGGCCCGACGCGGGCGGTCTTCAGACTCCTGGCCAGCAGGCTGCCCATGATCTCGTTGGTGAAGGTCTCCATGCCGCAATGGGTATGGTGGACGACGAACCACTCCCGCGTGCCCAGCAGCTTGTAGGAAATCACCAGGGAGCGAATGGCGTCGTCGCTTGCCCGTCCCCCGGCGTTGCGGATCACATGGGCGTCTCCCTCCGCCAGCCCGGCGAACTTGGCCGGATCCAGGCGGGCGTCCATGCAGGTGAGTATGGCGAACCGGCGGGCGGGCGGCATGGCCAGCCTGCCCTTGTCGCCGAAGGCGTCAACGTACGCTTCGTTGGCGCGGAGTACCTCGTTGAAGACTTTGCTCATGATTCCTCCTCCTATCCTTCGGAGTTGGCCGACGGGCCCCCGCCGGCCTGTTGCTTGGATCAGGAAAAGGGAAGGATCGTTCACCCGGCCCGGACCCCCTGGTTTTCTCCCGCGCCGCTGGAGGAAGCCAGCCCGGCGGGCATTCGGCGCGACCATCCGTTGCTGGGCGCCGGCCGTCCCCGGGACTACCATTCCGGCATGTGGCTCAACCTGCAAAGCGCCCTCGGCATCCTGGCCTTCGTCGGCCTGGCCTGGGCCTTGAGCGAGAACCGGGCACGCTTCCCGACGCGCATCGTGCTGGCGGGCCTGGCGCTGCAACTGGGCCTGGCCCTGGCGCTGCTCAAGCTGCCGCTGTTCAAGGGAATGTTCCTGGCCCTGAACGAGGCCCTGGGGGCCCTGGAGCACGCCACCCAGGCGGGCACCAGCTTCGTGTTCGGTTACCTGGGTGGCGGGCCGGCGCCCTTCGCGGTGAGCGATCCGGCCGCCAGCTTCGTGCTGGCTTTCCGCGCCCTGCCCCTGGTGCTGGTGATCAGCGCCCTGTCCTCCCTGCTGTTCTACTGGCGGGTGCTGCCCTGGCTGGTGGGCCTGATCTCTCGCCTGTTGCGCAAGACCCTGGGCATCGGCGGCGCGGTGGGGCTGTCGGCGGCGGCGGACATCTTCGTCGGCATGGTGGAGGCGCCGCTGCTGGTACGGCCCTACCTGGCCGCCATGAGCCGGGGCGAGCTGTTCTCGGTGATGACCTGCGGCATGGCCACCATCGCCGGCACGGTGATGGCCCTCTACGCCGGCTTCCTGGCCCACGTGGTGCCGGACGCCATGGGCCACATCCTCACCGCCTCCCTGGTGAGCACACCGGGGGCGCTGCTGATCGCGGCCCTGATGGTGCCGGCGGGGGATGTCGCCACGGAAGGCAAGCTGCATCCGCTCGAGACGGCGCGTTCCGGCATGGAGGCCATCACCCAGGGCACCCTGGCGGGAGTGGCGCTGCTGATCAACATCGTCGCCATGCTGTTGGTGATGGTGGCCCTGGTGAGCCTGACCAACCTGTTGCTGGGCCTGCTGCCCGATCTGTACGGCCAGCCCCTTACCCTGCAACGCGGGCTGGGCTGGGTGATGGCGCCGGTGGTGTGGCTGATGGGCATTCCCTGGGCCGAGGCCACCACCGCCGGGGCGCTGATGGGCACCAAGACCGTGCTCAACGAGCTGATCGCCTACCTGGACCTGGCCGGACTGCCGGCGCAAGCCTTGAGCCCGCGCAGCGTCCTGATCATGACCTACGCCCTGTGCGGTTTCGCCAACCTGGCCAGCCTGGGCATCCTCATCGGCGGCCTGGCCACCATGGCGCCGGAACGGCGCGCGGATATCGTCTCCCTGGGACCCAAGGCCATCCTCTCCGGCACCCTGGCCACCCTGCTTACCGGGGCGGTGGTGGGTCTGCTGACGGTCTGAGGCCGCTTCACTTCCCCGCGTCCGGCACGAACTTCAGCACGTTGCCGTTGATGCAGTAGCGCTTGCCGGTGGGCGGCGGGCCGTCGTCGAAGACGTGGCCCAGGTGGATGCCGGAACTGGCGCTGCGCACTTCCACCCGTTTCATGCCGTGGCTCACGTCCTCCCGCAGGGTGATGGCGCCCTCCGCCGGGGTGAAGAAGCTGGGCCAGCCGGTGCCGCTGTCGAACTTGGTATCGCTGCGGAACAGATGGGCGCCGGTGATGGGATCCACGAACCAGCCGGGGCGCTTCTCGTCCAGGTGGGAACCGGTGAAGGGGCGTTCCGTGCCCTGCTCGAAGGCGATCTTGCGCTGCTCCGGGCTGAGCAGGCGGAAGCCCAGCCATTTCCAGAAGCGGGACTGGTCGCCGTTGTAGCCGGTGTAGCGGGAGGCTTCCCGGCCGTTCTCGAACAACACGATGGTCGGAGTGGCGAACAGGCCTTTTTCCAGGGCCCAGCCGGCGGGCGGATTGGGGTTGAGGGTGCGGACGACGGGCACCGGGGATTTCCAGTGGTCCAGGACTTCGGCCTTGAACTGCTTGCAGAAGGCGCAATCCTCGGCCTCGAACACCACCAGTTGCCGCTCCCGGGCCAGGGCCTTGCCGTCCAGGGGGGGCGGGGCCTTGGCGCCGGAGGACGCGGCATTGCCGAGGCCGGGGTATTTCACGCCGGTGCCGCCCAGGCCACAGTAGCCCTTGGGGTTCTTGACCAGGTAGTCCTGGTGGTAGTCCTCGGCGGAATAATAGGCCTTGAGGGGGGCGATCTCGGTGGTGATGGGGCCGCGCCCGGCCTTGTCCAGGGCCGCCTGGTAGGCGGCGCGGGTTTTTTTCGCCACGTCCGCCTGGGCTTGGGAATGGGTATAGACGGCGCTGCGGTAGTTGCTGCCCACGTCGTTGCCCTGGCGATCGCCCTGGGTGGGGTCGTGGCTTTCCCAGAACCTGGCGAGCACGGTTTCCAGGGTGGTTCTGGCCGGATCGTAGATGACCTTCACCACTTCGGCGTGGTTGCGCTTGTCGGTCCTGCCCAGGCGCAGGGCGCGTTCATGCTTGAGGACGGTGTCATAGCTGCCCTCGATGTCGCCGTTGGCGTAGCCGCTTTCCACGTCCACCACCCCGGGCACTTCCGACATGCGCTTTTCCGCGCCCCAGAAGCAGCCCATGCCCAGGACGATGCTGTCCAGTTGGGCATTGGGGTCGCTCATGGCCTGGCTGGCGGTCTTGCCGGTCCCGGCATCGGGGGTGCCGGAATTGCTTTCCCTGGCGCAGGCGTTGAGCAGGAAACCCAGGCTGAGGGTCATGAGCAGGATATGCGGTAGTCGGGTGGAGAGCATGGTCGTTGGCTCCAGGTTGGTCGGGGCGGATCAAGGGTCGCGGCAGGGATCACATCAAGGATCACATCGAGGCTGGACTCGGCCGTTGTGACATGGAGCGAAACCATCGCGACAAATTCCCGCTGGCGGCGGCGGCGCGGCGGATGTTATGGAATTGTTATCGGTGGCCGGAGCCGCCACCGGGGAAATCCAGGCCTTGGCGGCCGCCCATGAAAAACGCCCGCGATTTCGCGCGGGCGTCGATTTCGGGCGGCGGGTGCCCGGCGGGCGCTATTCCAATTCCTCCCAACCCGTGACCATGGCCTTGATGTGGGAGGTGACCGTGTGGCCGGTGGTGGTGAGATAGATGTGGACGATGAAGAAGGCCAGGATCATGAAGGCGCCCACGGTATGGAAGAAGGCGACCCATTCCAGGGACAGGTACCGGTCCACGCCCCAGGCCGTCCAGGAGGCGTAGAACAGGTAGAACCAGCCGGAGAACCAGATGATCGGCGATATCACCAGCCAGAAGCCCAGGTAGGCCAGGCGCTGCAGGGGGTTGTGCTTGGTGACGACGGTCTGCTTGAAGGGGTGGGGCGCGTGGGTGAAGATGCCCATGAGGTAGTACTTGATCATGGCGTCCACCTTGTCCAGGGTGGGGATGTACTGCTTCCACTCGCCGGTGGTGAAGTGCCAGAAGAGGGCGAACACCCACAGGGTCACCAGGGACCAGGCGGCGACGGTGTGGATGTCCACCGCCTGGCCGAAGCCGAACAGGACGTAGCTGCCGTGGACCTCGAAGCCGGTGAGCATGAGGGTGATGATCAGCGCGGCCTGGGACCAGTGCCAGAAACGCTCGAAGCGCTTGAAGACGTAGATTTTCTCGCTCATTTGCGGGCTCCCTCGATGACGGCGGGAATGGATGGGGTTTTCCCCCCTTCAGGAAAGGGGGAAGAAAAGCGCGCGCAGCCGGCCATCTCAATGCCCCCCGTTGCCGCGCCGCGCCATCAGGATGCGCGCGCCGCCGTGGGTCAGGACCCCCAGCAGGGTGAGCACGGCGATGCCCCAGCCGATCCGGTCGAGCCAGGGGTTGGCGTCCCGGCCGGGCATATAGAGGCCGGGCACCTTGTCCAGGCGGCCGTTGGCGCCATGGCATTGCTGGCAGGTGAGGGCGTCGTCCTTGGGCGCCACCATGTGGGTGATGGGCCAGGACATTTCCGTGGAGACAAAGCCGTACTGGCCGCTGAAGCTGCCGCCGGCGGCCTTCATGCCGGCTTCAAGGGCCTTGTCCCAGTTGAAGTTTGACCAGAAGCTGCTGTCGTCGTCGCCGAAGGTGTGGGGAATCAGCAGGGTGTTGGTGGCGGTGTCGTAGGGTTGCTTGCCGGTGAAGCGCTTGATGGGCCAGACCTTGGACTTGCCGTCGTCCGGGCTGCCCTCGAAGTGGTTGATGCGGATGATCCGGCTCGGGTCCAGCCTGGTGTCGCGCAGGGTGTAGTTCACCTGGCCGTTGAACCAGATGTATTCGGGGATGACGTTGGCCTCGTACCTGAAGTCGCCCTTCTTGCTGTCGTAGGCGTCGCGGCCGGCGCTGTCCTTCAGCTTGATGGGCTTGCCGTCCTTGTCCAGCCTGCCGGCGGTGGACCAGTCCCAGCTCATCTTGGTGGCGATGCCGCCCCGGGCGAATTCCGGGATGTGGCAGGTCTGGCAGGCCAGCTTGTGGGTGTGGTCGTTCAGTTTGGCCTGGGTCGCCGGGTGGGGCCGGGTGCCGTGGCAGGCCTGGCAGGTGGCCGGATTGGCGTCCTTCTTGCCGCGCATGTGGACGCCCGCCTTGTCGTCCGTCGCCGTCGGGGCGTAGCGGCTGCCGGGCACGACGTGGCCGGCGGTGGCGTGGCAGGTGCCGCAGCTGAAATTGAGGCCGTCCTTGGCCATGTGCGCGTCCAGGTACTTGCCCGGGTCGCGCATGGAACTGTCCAGGTCGCCGTGCTTCACGGCGTCGCCGCCGCCGCCGTAGAAGTGGCAGGCGCCGCAGTTGGCGCGGCTGGACTTGCCCACGTTGCGGGCCACGAGGCCCAGGTCCGGCGCCTTGACCATCTTGCCCGAGTGGGGCGGGTATTCCATGTCCTTGTACGGCGGGTGGCCGGCCAGGCCCGGCAGCTTGCGGTAGGTGCCGGTGGTGTCGTGGCACACCAGGCAGTCCACGTTGTCCTGGGCGGTGAAATCGAAGTCGTTGTCCTTCCAGCCATAACCCACATGGCAGGCGGTGCAGAATTCGTAGTTGGAAGGCACGGCCGTGCAGAAGTTGTTGATGACGTGCTTCTTGCCCAGCCGCTGCTTCGTCTCCGGATTCATGAACTCCCAGGTCCAGTGCTTGGTTTTCTGTACCTGGCGCGCCGCCTCGGTGTGGCAGGAGAGACAGGCCCGGGTCACTTCCGGGCCGCTGGCGAAAGGTTTTTTCAGGATTTCGAATTTGGAGTGATCGGCGGTGGAGGTGGTGGCCGCCCTGGGGGCGGACTGCATGGGCGAGGGCTGGAGGGGCGCGGCCGTCGGCGCGGGGTTCGCCCAGCCGGTCGGGGCGGGCAGCAACGCGGCGACCAGCGCCAGTCGCGGCAGCAGCTTGCGGAAAGCCATGGATATCTCCTGGAAGAGGTCTGTCCCGGGGGGATGGGGCGGCCGGAGGTCGCCGGGTCGCGTGGCGTCGCTCAGCAACCGCCGCCGCCGGACGCCGCGCCGCCGGCCGCGCCGGCCGGGGCGGGCAGGATCATCCTGGGCGCCGGGGTGTTGGGATCGAAGGTCAGGAACTTCTTCTGATCCGCCGCCACGCGGCCCATGACCTCGCCCACCATGGGGCCGAACATCCTGCCCATGAGGCCGGCGTTCATGGTGCCGATGTAGACCTTGCCGTCGTTCTTCTTGTAGATGGAGATCTTGCAGGGCATCAGGATGGACAGGAAGCGCACCGTGTCGTCCTTGAGGATGGGCTTGGAGTACTGGGTGCTGCACGCCTCGATCATCAGCACCGGCAGCACGTTGCCGCCGTCGGTCTGCACCGCCTTGGCCGGATTGCGCAGGCCGGAAAGGGACCAGCCGTTGCCGGTATTCTGGATGTTGTGCTGGATGCGGGCGACGGTCTCCTCCAGGCCGTAGGGGCTCATCCGTTCCGTGAACATCAGGCTCGGCATCATCATCCAGCCCCCCAGGGCGATGACGACGACACCCGCGATGAAACCAAGCAGCACCTTGATCATTGCATCTCCTCGGTTGTTGCAAGTCCTGGGTGGACGCGGCCCGGGCCGCATCAACCCGCGCCACGATAGTGGTTTTGGCCTGCAAGCACAAACCACTCCCCCGATGGGGAGTTTCCGGGGGCGCCACCGCCAGGGGGGGATGCCTACAGGGTGGAGACGCGAATGATGGGGACGCGCGGGATGGGGATGCGCATGAGCCATCTCCGGAGAGACGGTCCATGGCGCGCCCATGGCCGATTCGCCAGAGGAACCGCCCGCGGGGTCGCTTACCGTGGAAGCCGCGTCGGCCACTCGCGCCGCCCCCTCTCCCGCATGCGGGGGAGGGGGTGGGTGCGGCCCTTCGGCCATGGACGGTCAGGTCGGGACTTTGGGTTTCCTGCCGGGACTGCCGTGGGGCACGTAGCCCGCCACGCGGCAGAGCATGCCTTCGATCCGGTCGCCATCGATGAAACGGGTCGTGCGGCACATGATCACATCGCCCTGGGCGGAAAGCTCCGACAGGCGGAGACACACGTTCTCGAGGGGGATGCCGGTTTCGGCGGCGATCTCGGCGTCGAGTCGCTCTCCATGGTCTTTCAGGTATTGCAATATGTCCTGCAAATCGATGACTCCATTTTCTTGCCAGTAAAGCCGTTCGCGCCGGCGGGGAACCCGCATTGTCCGTCAATATGCTCGATGCTTGTCCTGGTTTGTCCAGTTTGCGCGATTTTTGTTCAACCGGAGCCGGGTTGCGCCTGGTCGATCGCCGCCCCGGATACACGGTCCGCCAACATTCCGAGTTCCTGAAAGCACAGGTACAACTCCCGGCAAGCCCAGGCATCCGTGGCGGCGTAACGGATCTGGCCCGCCGACAGGCGCGGGGCGGCCCAGTTGGAGGTGCGCGTGCCCTTGGTGATGCGGTAGCCGAGAAACAGGCCGGCCAGGTTGCGCAGGCCGCTCTGGCGGATGCCGTGGCGCTTGGCAATGCTTCCCAGGTCGAGCACGGAGGCGGGCGCGAAGGGAAACACCAGCTTGAGCTGGCGCAGATCGTGGGCCAGGGCGATGCCCGCCTTGACGATGCCCGGCGCCTGCAGAAGTTCGGTCAGGGCGGCGGAACAATCCACCCGTTGCAACGGGAACAGATACACCGCCCGGGCCGTGCCGACCTGGACCAGGCAGGGCAGGTGGCTTTCCCCCTTGGTGAAGGCGGGCCGGGTTTCGGTATCCAGGCCGACCACGCTTTCCCGGCGAATGTCGGCCATGGCCCGTTCCAGGTCCGGGGCCGTTGCGATCAGGTGAATGTCGCCTTCATAACGCCGGATCGGCAGTTGGGAGACGTCCTCCCGGGAAATCGCGAGGATTTGCCCGGGCAGGGCGGGATCGGAACTCAATGGCCGAACCTTCCACGCAGGTATTCGATGATGTCGCCGGATTCGTACATCCAGCGGCTGTTGCCCTGTTCGTCGCGGATGCGCAGACAGGGCACCATGGGCTTGCCGCCACCCTGGAGCAGGGCTTCCCGGTGGGCGGCATCGTGCTGGGCATCACGTTTTTCGATGTTCAGGGACAGGCGGCGCATCTCCTGGCGCACCTTGATGCAAAACGGGCAACTCCTGAACTGATACAGGGCCAGGTCGCCGCATTGCCGGTCCACTTCCGCCTGGGCCTCGGGCGTACGCGCCAGGCCCATGGGCGCGGACAGCCGCTCCAGGAGCAGGAGCACGGGGGTGAGGATCTGGCGCAGGGCCTTGAAGAAGGTTCGCATCAGCCATTTCATGATCGGGTCTCTCGATATTCAGGGTTTCGGGCGTCGCTTGATGCTGGCGTTGGCGCGGGAGGCCGTTTCCACGCCCCCCGCGGCGGGAATCTCCAGGATGCGGACCTTGACGGTCTTGCCCTTGATCTTGCCGTCGGCGAGGCGGCGCCGGGCTTCCTGGGCGATCTGGCGCGCCACGGCCACGTAGGTGTTGAACTCGGTGACCGTGATCTTGCCCACCTGGGCGGCGCTGAAGCCCGCCTCGCCGGTGAGGGCGCCCAGCACGTCGCCGGGGCGGATCTTGTCCTTGCGGCCGCCGAGGATCTGCAGGGTGGTCATGGGGGGCAGCAGGGGTTTGTCGCTGGTTGCCGGGAGTTCGTCGATGGGGTGCCATGCCACCTCGCCGCCCAGTTCCCTGGCGATGTCGTCCACCCGCCGCATCTGGTTGGCGCTGGCCAGGCTCAAGGCCCAGCCGTCCTGGTCGGCCCGGCCGGTGCGGCCGATGCGGTGGATGTAGACCTCCGGGTCCGGCGTCACGTCCACGTTGATGACCGCTTCCAGGTTGGCGATGTCGAGGCCCCGGGCGGCCACGTCGGTGGCCACCAGCACGGAACAACTGCGGTTGGCGAACTGGATCAGCACCTGGTCCCGCTCCCGCTGCTCCAGTTCCCCGTGCAGGGCCAGGGCGTGGAAGCCCCGGCCACGCAGCACCTTCAGCAACTCGCGGCATTGCTGGCGGGTGTTGCAGAAGGCCAGGCTGCTGACCGGCCGGTAGTGGTCGAGCAGGCGGGCCACGGCTTCCAGCCGCTCCTCGTTCGTCACCTGATAGAAGCGCTGGCGGATCTTGTCAGCCTCGTGCCGCTCGGCCAGCTTCACTTCCTTCGGCTGGCGCATGAACTGGCGGGCCAGTTGTTCCACGCCCTCCGGGAAGGTGGCGGAGAACATCATGGTCTGGCGCTTCCTGGGACACCGCCTGGCGACGAACACCATGTCGTCGTGGAAGCCCATGTCCAGCATGCGGTCGGCCTCGTCGAACACCAGGGTGTTGAGGGCGTCCAGGTCCAGGCTGCCCCGTTGCAGGTGGTCCATGATGCGGCCCGGCGTGCCCACGACGATGTGGGCGCCGTGCTCCAGGCTGGCCATCTGCGGGCGCATGGTGCTGCCGCCCACCAGGGACAGCACCTTGATGTTGTCCTCGGCCCGGGCCAGGCGGCGGATTTCCTGGGTGACCTGGTCGGCCAGCTCCCGGGTCGGGCACAGCACCAGGGCCTGCACGGCGAAGCGCCTTGGATTCAGCCTGGCCAGCAGGGGCAGGGCGAAGGCCGCCGTCTTGCCGCTGCCGGTCTTGGCCTGGGCGATCAGGTCGTCGCCCGCCAGGGTGATGGGCAGGCTGGCGGCCTGGATCGGCGTCATGCTCAGGTAGCCGAGCCGGCGCAGGTTCTCCAGCACGGCGGGGGCCAGGGGCAGTCGGGCGAAGGACGGGCCGGCGCCGACGGCTTCCGAAGATACGGGCGAAGGCGGGGGGGATGGGGTGGGGGACTGGCGATCAGGCATGCCGGATTATCCCGGATTCCTCGCCGGAATGAGGCGGTGGAAGGAAATGCCGTGCCCGGCCAGTCCGTTCCCGCCCGTCGCGTCTCCGCGCCTTCGGCCGTTGTCGTTTGCGCGAGGGTGGATATCGCCGCTGGCGAAGGTTTCGTTTGTTAATGGGCGCGATAGCGTGCATAGTCCGGGCCGCGATCTTCAAGTTGTGCCGTTGTTGTCTGCGTTGTTGTCTGGTTTGGTACCGCGGTTCCGTACCCACGCACTCCGCCCTTCACCTCCCCGCCGTCTTGACCTTCGCCCCAATCAGGGCGCGAGCCCGTTTATCGTTTTCATGAAAGTTCAAGACATGGCAACAGGTACAGTCAAGTGGTTCAACGATTCCAAGGGCTTCGGCTTCATCACGCCCGAAGACGGCGGTTCTGATCTCTTCGCGCATTTCTCCGCGATCCAGGCGCAAGGCTTCAAGACCCTGAAGGAAGGCCAGCGCGTCAATTTCGACGTGACCAACGGCCCCAAGGGTCTGCAGGCCTCGAACATCCGTTCCGCCGACTGAGCATCCAGGCCGGATCACAACGCGGGTGGCGCGGGGTTTTCCCCGGCCGCCGACCGGTCCAGCCCGGCATCGCCGGGCTTTTTTGATTCCCGAATTACGCTGGAGCGGCCATGGCCAAGGAAGAACTCATCGAAATGAATGGCGTGGTGGACGAAGTCCTGCCGGACTCCCGTTTCCGCGTCACCCTGAACAATGGCCACAGCCTGGTGGCCTACACCGGCGGCAAGATGCGCAAGCACCATATCCGCATCCTGGCCGGCGACAAGGTTTCCCTGGAACTGTCCCCCTACGATCTGAACAAGGGGCGCATCACCTTCCGCCATATCGAGGGGCGCACCCCGCCGGTCAGCGCCCAGCAGCGGCGCAAGCACTGATGCGGCAGCGGGCGATGCCCGTCGACCGGGTGTCGCGTCCAGGCCGGACTGCTGGCCAGGGCGCCGATCCCACGCTCCCGGGCCGCGCCCGATGAACACCCCCACCCGCTGCGCCTGGTGCGGCGCCGATCCGCTTTATCAGGCCTATCACGACACGGAATGGGGCGTGCCGCTGCACGACGAGCGGGCGCTGTTCGAATTCCTGATCCTGGAGGGCGCCCAGGCGGGTTTGTCGTGGCTCACCATTCTGAAGAAGCGGCAGGGTTACCGGCGGGCCTTCGACGGCTTCGATGCCGAGCGGATCGCCCGCTACGGCGAGGCGGACGTGGCTCGTTTGCTCTCCGACCCGGGCATCGTGCGCAACCGGCTGAAGATCGCCGCGGCCATCGGCAACGCCCGCGCCACCCTGGCCATCCGCGAGGCATTCGGCGGCCTGGATGCCTATTTCTGGAGCTTCGTGGAGGGCCGGCCCATCCGCAACGCCTGGCGCGATATCGCCCAGGTGCCGGCCCGCACCGCCCTGTCCGACCGCATCAGCCGGGATATGAAAGCGCGCGGCTTCAAGTTTGTCGGCTCCACCATCGTCTATGCCCACATGCAGGCCACCGGCATGGTCAACGACCACACGGTGGATTGTTTCCGGCATGGAGAAATCGCCAGCATGGGGAAATTTCCAGCATGAGGCGGTAACACGGAAAGGCTAAGATTGATGGCGTATTGATCATCGGGATCGAGGCTCTGCAAGTGACGCTGTCGAGTGCTGTCCGGATATTCGTCCTGTTGGCGCCGCTCTTTGGAACGGCCGTGGCCTGGGGCGCCTGCCCGCCCAAACCGGCGGGTGTCCTGCCGCCGCCCGTGGAGCGGCAACAGGTGGACCTGGAGCGGGAACTGGACCAGCCCTGGCAGGCGGGCGGTGAAATCGTGGTGTTCTGCGGCCCGGACGGCTTGCCCCAGGCGGGCCGGCTGCCCCACCCGGCGCGTGACGCGGCCGAGGAGCAGGGGCGTCGCGCCGAACATTTCGCCCTGGCCCACAAGCTCAACATGGCGAAGAAGGGCGAGGCCCATCCCCTGGGATTGCCCCTGGCCAAGGAACAGTTCGCCTTGCTGCAACGCTTCGCCCTGGGCGACGCGGGCGCCGTGTGGCTGCGCGAGGTGGCCGACGATACCCTGCGCTTGTTCAACAGGGGGTATCTGGAATACGACCGGGCGCTCTGGTCCCGCGCCGTGAAGCAAGGGCGCCTGCCGCCCCTGTCCAGGCTGATCACGGGAAAATTGACGGAAACGGCGCTGTTCGCCGGCGACGCCCAGGTCTTCAAGTTCTCCGGCTATGCCGGCCCGGGCGCCATGGCTCATCCGAGCGCTATCGGCCTGGGAGATGGCGGCCTGCGTTGCCAGTTTCCGGCCAGCAGCGAACTGGTGGACCCCCACGCCATCCTGTCCCACGAATTCGGCCATACCCGCTACGGCGATCCCGCCAGCGGCGGGACCCTCCTGGGTGAAGCGAGGACTGTGGAACGCTATGAAAACCCGGTGCGGGTGCGCAACGGCTACGAGCCCCGCGCGGTGTATTTCGAGCGCGTCAACCAGGGCGCCCTGGAACCCCGGAAAGACAGCCTGGTCGATCGCCTGCTGCGCCTCGATGTGCAAAAGGGCATCTCGGTGAAGGATCTGTCCGCCGTCGATCGCTACCACTGCGACTGCCCGGGGCCCCTGCCCATCATCCTGGATTGCGTGGTGCGCGAGCGGCCCGTCCCGCAGGAGGGCGGCACGCCCGCCTACGAGCACGACTGCACGCTGAACTGGAAGCCGGAACCGGCCTTGTCGCCGCGCCCCCCCGGTGACCCCCGGTCTCGCATGCCGCCACCCCGACCCCCTTGATGGACATCAAGGCCGGGCCGGGGGCATGCGCTGACACTCCGGCACTTTCCCATTGAGCCCATCCGTCATGTCCCGTCTCTGGTCCGTCTATACCGTCGCGCCCCATCGCGTCATGTTCCTGCCCGGCGTCGCGCAGGGGGTGCTGGTCATGCTCTGGTGGCTGTTGGACATGGAAAGCCGGCGGGCGGGAGGGGCGGGCCTGGCGCCCGGGGGTCTGCCCGGGCCGGCGCTGCACGTCTGGTGGATGCTGTTCGGCTTCTTCCCGTTCTTCGTGTTCGGCTTTCTGTTCACGGCCGCGCCCAACTGGCTGAACGGGCCCGCCATACCTCGGGCGGCCTATGTTTCCGCCGGGATGCTGCTGTCCCTGGGGGCGGTCCTGGTGTACACCGGCGTCTTGATGCCGGGACTGGCGATCATTGGCCTCATCCTGCACGTGCTGGGCTGGGCCGTGGCGGTATGGGCGCTGTTCCGCACCCTGACCAAGTCGCCGCCCCAGGACAAGATGCATCCCGCCATCGTGACGCTGGCCGCGCTGCTGGGCGGGCTGGGGGACGCGGTTTTCCTGGCCTGGGCCGGGGCGGATTGGGCGGACGGATTGGCCGTTGCCGAGATGCTCGGGATCTGGGGCTTCCTGACACCCACCTTCCTGGCGGTGTGCCATCGCATGATCCCCTGGTTTACCGGCCGCATCGTGCCCAATTACGTGATGATCCGCCCCTATGGCCCGCTCTGGGCGATCCTGGCCGGGGGCCTGATCCATGGCGTGCTGCATGTGCTCGGGCATGCCGATCTGGCCTGGCCCGCCGATCTGGCCATGGCGGCCATCGTGTTCCGCTTCTCGGCCCAGTGGGGCGTGGTGCGCGGTGTCCGGCAGGTCCGCCTGCTGGCCATGCTGCATGTCGGCTTCCTTTGGGCGGGGGTGGCGTTCGCCCTGTACGGCGTCGCCGGCATGGCCGCGCTGGCGGGGATCGACTGGTCCGCCGGTTATGCGCCGGTACATGCCCTGGGCATCGGTTTCTTCGCCACCATGCTGATCGGCATGGCCTCCCGCGTGAGCCTGGGGCATTCCGGCCGCAAGCTGGAGGCCGACGCGCTGACCTGGGGGCTGTTCTGGGCGGCGCAGGGTGTCGCCGTCGTACGCGTCCTGCCGGATCTGGCGCCCTTCCTGCCGGCGGCCATGATCACCCTGGCGGGGCTGCTGTGGTTGCTGGTCTTCGGGCTTTGGGCCTGGAAATACGCGCCCATGTACTGGCGGCCCAGGGTGGACGGAAAGTCGGGCTGAGCGGCGGGGAGGCGGTGGCCGATCTCTCCGCCCGGCCGGCCCCGCGCGCAAAAGAATTCCCCGTGCCTGCCGTTAAACCTCCAGGAACGGAGGAATCGAACAATGATCCTAAAAACCTCAGTTGACCGCTCATTTGCTTTCGGAAGGCCGCATGGATGCTGATGTTTGTACCTTCGATCACGCTCACCCGGAAGGTGAGCCCGCTACGCGCCCGCTTTCGTGTTTGCGCGCGCGTCCGGCTGTGTCGCTCCTCCTTGCGGGGAACGACCCCGCGGCGTCGTCGCTTCGTGCCGGCCACGCGCGCAAACCCGCCTTCGGGCGCGTTCAACCGAGGCTTTTAGGATGAGCGATCTCGAATCCCTGCGTCGGGATATCGTGTCCATGGTGGAAGAACTACGTACCGCCATGCAGGACATCGGCGATCAGGACACCCAGGAAACCCATGTGGTATCGAATGCGCGCGACCGCCTGCGCTATATCTCGGCGTTGACGGAACAGGCCGCCGGCCGGACCCTCGGGGCGGCGGAGTCCATCGCCGACCGCCTGCAAGCCCAGCGGGCCAGGGCCGCGGAACTGATGGGCAGGACCCGGTCAGCCGACGTGCGCGGATTCCTGGCCGATCTACAGGAGGAGCACCGGCTGAGCGCCGGGGATGCCAGCGAGATCATCCAGGCCCAGGCCTTCCAGGACCTGGTGGGCCAGGTGGTCAACAAGCTCCTGGTTACCGTGCAGAAAATGGAGGATGGCCTGGTCCACCTGCTGGTGGAAGATGAGCCCGATCAGGGCCGTCTGGCCGGCCCGGCGGTGGCGCCCGGAACCGCGATTTCCCAGGATGACGTGGACAATCTGTTCGGGTGAGGAGAATAGGGGCCCGCGCGAATCGACGAGCCCCTGAACTTCGGAAGCCGGCCAGGCCGGCGATGCCATCAAACCAGGCTGAACAGATAAAGCATGCCGAAGTGGAAGACGATGAAAATCGCGACCGCATAGGTCACGGCACTGTTCTCGCTCTTGCTGAAAAGCTTCTGCATCATGGCGTGTCTCCTGGAGAAAGATGGGATGGGTGAAACGATACGTGCGGACCGGCTCCCGGTCGAGAGCCGGGTTTGATGATTGTCAAAATCAGTGGCTGGTGCCCGCCGACAGCCGGGTCTTGTTCCACACGTTGTACTTGCCCACGGGGCGCTTCATGGGCAGGCGCTTGATCTCCTTCAGGGTCTTGGCGTCGTAGACGATCACGGCGCCGTCCATTTCCCACAGGGACACCAGGGCATACTTGCCGTAGCGGTCGAACTCCACGTGGGTGGCGGTCTTGCCCGGCTCGGGCTTGAGATCGGCGACGATCTCCAGGGTGCGCTTGTCGATCACGTGCATGACTTCCCGGTTCTTGCCGAAGAACACGTCGGCCCAGGCGTAGGGCGTCTCCTCATGGCTGCGCAGGAAGAAGCCAGGGCCGGCGGTGGGGATCACCTTGAGGGTCTTCCACGTCTTCATGTCGATGACCTGGATGTGGCCGTCCTTGAGGTTGGGCGAGGCCATGACCGGATGCACGACGCCGTCCTTGTCGGTCCAGTCCCAGGTGATGCCGGAACCCAGGTGGGGCATGCCGGGAATGTCCAGGTCGGCGATCTTGCGCCCGGCGCCCAGGTGGATGACCTGGCCCTTGGGCACGTCCCGGGAGGCGCCGATCAGGTGGTTGTAGCTCTGGTCGAAGAAGAAGTCGTCCAGGATCTGGTCCACCTCGATGTGCCGGACCGGCAGGGGGCCGGGCTCCGGGATGGCTTCCTTGAGCTGGTAGTCGTGCACCAGGCCCTTGTAGACCGGGCGGCCGTCGTAGGGAATCTCCCAGACTTCCGGAATGTCCTTGAGCGCTGCGACGAAGCTGGCCCGGGGTCTGGCGTCATAGACCGCCGAGACGCGGGAGGTCTTGCCGTTCCGGGCTACCACCGGGATCACCTTGACCAGGGACAGGTCCTTGCCGGACAGCGCCACCAGGGAATGGGGCAGGTAATTGGCCACCATGACGTATTGCCCGTCGCTGGACACGGCCACGTTGCGGGTGTTGATGCCGGCGCGGATTTCCGCCACCACCTTCAGGTTCCACAGGTCGTACTTGGTGATCCAACCGTCGCGGCTGGCCCAGTAGACGAAGCGGCCGTCCGGGGTGAACTTGGGCCCGCCGTGCAGGGCGTAGCGGGTCTGGAAGCGGTGGAAGGGCTCCATGACGTCGCCGTCCAGCACGCTGATGTGATGGTCGCCGTGTTCCACCACCAGGGTGACGTTGGTGGGATCGGCCTTGAACACGGGTTTGGCGGGCAGGTCCATGTTCTCGGCGTTGACGATGTGGGAAGCCTTGATGTCCCCGGCGTCCCACTTGGGGGGAATCTTGTTGGGGGTGTAGATCCAGGCGGCCAGGGCCTGGATTTCCTCGGGTTTGAGGATGTCCTTGAAGGGGGGCATCTGGGTGGCCGGCAAGCCCTCGGCGATGGCCTTCACCGCCTCCGGCTTCTTCAGCCGGGCCAGGGATTCCGGCAGCAGGGTGGGGCCCATGCCCCCCAGGCGATTTGGGGCGTGGCAGGACAGGCAGTGGGTCTCGTAGAGTTTTTCCGGGTCGGGGGCGGCCCGGGCGGGGGCGGCGAAGAGGGTGGCCAGGCCCAGGACGAGCAGGATGGACCGGCGTGCCTTCCCGGTCTGGCGGGGCGCTGTTCGTATCGCCGGGTGCGCGGACATCTGGCGCGGATCGTGCCGTGCCTCCCCCTTTGAAAATGGGAGATCGAGGGGGATTCCTGCCGTGGGTGCCGACACTGAGCCATGAATCCCCCCCAGCCCCCCTTTTTCAAAGGGGGGAGTGATCGCGG
>WBZT01000066.1_pt1 | contig 88617 bp, 75 predicted proteins | sample 5204241 | NCBI WGS metagenome assembly WBZT01 (sample SAMN12344358, study PRJNA552823) | activated sludge metagenome | biome: Activated sludge suspended growth; feature: Nitrification reactor; material: Wastewater; isolation source: activated sludge from nitrification reactor of wastewater...
CGAACAGCGTTTCCGCTTGCCAGCGGTCGGCGTAGGCATCGATAGCCTGGTCTTGGGGTGCGCCGAAGGTGGCGAGGATGCGCAACTCGCCGTCGTCCAGACGCAGCGCCAAGAGGTGGGCGAAGCCCCTCAGACCGAACGCCGCCCCGGCAGCAAGCAAGCTGAGCCGGGTTTGAGTGCGGCCAACAAGGCATCGACCCGGGTCCTCCGGTTCCAGTGGTTGAGGATTAGGGTGTCGCATTTGCGGCGCTGGTGGAAGGGAATCGGTTGCGCTTGCCGCCACCGGAACCCCGCCTCGCCCCCAAATTCGCGGTCGGCCCGCAGGACGGCGATCCGCCCCACGCCGAAGACCACGAGGCAGCGCTTCATTAGGGCGATGCGCTCGGCGGTGTTGGACTGACCTACCTTGTTCAGAACGCTCCAGAAGATCGGCGGGGCAATGCCGCAATAGGCAATACCCAGAACCAGAAAGTTGATGTCCACCCGACCGAACGTTCCGTGGGTGCGATCCGGCGTCCGCCGCCAAGGACCATCGCCGGCCGAGACCCGCCGCACCAGCAACCCCACCAGGGGTCTGGGTCGAACTCGAATGAGCGGAAGCAGCGGTGTAGACGCTGGTAGTGCGAGTCCATCCGGGCCTGGCCCGCCCAAGCCGGTGGCCAGCTCGGCGAGGCTGATGCTGCGTACCTTGAGCAGGGCTAGTAAGCACTGCGCGAGAAAGCCGATCCGGGCGCCATGCAAGGCAGATACTCGGCCAGCACAACCTTGAGTGCGCGGACGGGGTCGTTGACGGTCACCTTCATTGGAGTGCCTGCAAAAAATGCCGAGCTTAACCACCTTTAATTATGAAGTTATGAGTTTTGTCCTGTATTAAGCTTTTAGGCACAGAAATGCAAACTGGTTAGTTACATCCCCCCTGCCAAGGCTGCCTCGACAAAACCCTCAAATTCCCAAACAGCTCGCTGGTCCTCGAACAGTTCTGCGCTGGCCTCGCGCAGCCGGCGGCCGAACTCGACCTGATAGTCCGATTCGGTGGCAAACCGCAGCGCTCGCTTGATATAATCTTCAGGATCGACGGCGATGCCGTCATCCAAGCCCATCTGCTGATAGGCGGCGCAGGTCAAACGTCCCCGGCTAAATTCCCCTGGCAAAGTCACCACGGGTTTCCCCACCGAAAATGCTTCGTAGGCCGTGACACCACCTCCAAAATGCACGGTATCCAATATGACATCCGCCAAGGAAAGCAGATTTAAATACTCCCCATACGGCAACCGGGCTAGAAAGCGTACCCGGTCGATCACTTCGGGTAGATTAGTTTGCAGGCGCTGACGCAGCTGCGCTGTTACCAGCGGTTGCGTATCCTCGATCAGCACTACCAACCCGCGCGGGTCTCGCCACAGGATACCGTCTATCAAACCATCAAAGTCAGGATGCAGTTTGCGCAGGTTTTGTACACACAAATAGATATGTTGGTCAGTGCTCAGGCCAAAGTGCTCCCGTGCCATCGTCGCCCCCGATGGCACGGGACGGTAAAAGCAGGTTGGCAACCGCTGAAACCGCACCAGCTGCTCGCGATAGCGAGCATCGCCTTCCAGAGGTTCCAAGTACTGGCTGGATAAATAATAATCCATCCCCGCGATGCCGCTAGTCACCGGCCAGCCCCAACCGGTGCACTGAACCGGTGCTAAGCGGAAAAACGGAAGGAAGTAGTTGACGCTATCTGTACCCACTTCCCAATAATATAGAATATCGAAGCGGGCTTGGCGGATCGCTTCCAGACTCCGATCAAACCGCACGGGCAGCGGCAAATAGCGCACATCGGGGTTAGCGATAGCTGCTCGCAAGACCTGCTCTCCACCCTGCTGGCCGCATACCACGGTCAACTCGAAGCGCCGTGCGGGCAAACCGTTCAAAATGCCGCGCATGCATTTGGCAAATATCCCCTCGTGCCCCCGTGTCACCACAAAACCCACGCGTGGCTTTCCACCGACCGGCGGCAGGGCAGCCACTTCCGGCAACAGGGGCTGAAACAACGCAGCCCACGCCTCCTTCAGCGGTCGGTCGTCGCGACCCTGATAAACTAAATATAAAGGAGGCTCAAAGCCACTGGCGTGCAACTGCCGCAGATCCAGCTGCAGGCCAGGCTGGGCACGCAGTTGTCCCACACGGGCCATCAAACCGACTCGGTACCTATCGATTTCCGAGTTATCGGTGGGGATAACCGGACACAGACTATCGGCCCGCAGGCGCAATAGAGAGTCGGCCGGCTCTCGCCTCAGAATAGCCTGATAGCAGGTTCGCGCATCTTCGCTCAAACCCTGCCGTTCAAGCACTGTCCCCAGATTACGCAGCGCCTCCACCAGATCCGGCTTGTAGTACAGTGCCTGACGAAACGCTTCAGTAGCCTCATTCAACCGATTCCCTGCATCCAGGGCCTGCCCGAGATTGTTGTACGCTTCGGGGAAATCCGGTCGCAATTGTAGTGCCCGCTGGTAACAATCGGCGGCTCCGGCATAATTTCCCTGTTCCAGTAGAGTGTTGCCCAAACTGTAGTGGGCAAAAGCATGATCCGGCTTGAGTTGCAGCGCCCGCTGATAACACGCGAATGCCTCGTCCAGCCGGCCTTGTTCCCTTAGCACGTTGGCCAAGCTGACATGGGTTTCTGCTAGTTGCGGGGCCAGCCGCAGAGCCTGCCGGTAACTGCGTTCGGCCGCTACCGGGTCGCCCTGCCGGAACAAGGCGCCTCCCAGGTTATGATAGTAAGTTGGCTGATTATCGTTTAGTTTGATCGCCCAGCGGATGGCCTGCACCGCACCAGCATGATCGCCCTGTCGGTCGCGGATCACACCCAGCAGGTGATGAACATCCGGGTTCTGGGGGAGATGCCTCAAAAGCAGCAGGCAGATTTCTAGCGCAGTCTCGAAATGCCCCAGACGCGAAGCTCGGGAAGCACCTTCAAATAATTGAGGAATGAATAGCGGAATGCAGTTCATTTTAAAAAAAGGCAAAAGATTTTTTTGATAGTCCTCCATAAGTTTTTTATCTTTATCAAGATCGATATTTCTCGTTTGGCTTTCATAATGATAGGCGACGGCATGACCGATTTGATAATTTTTTCTACCTAGTCGTAGCATTTCTAGATTTAATTCGACATCTTCAAAGCACTCATTATAGTTTTCATTAAAATAGCATTTTTCAAACACAGATCGTTCTATCATTAGAAACGCTGCGGTGTTACCTATAACTTCAATTGTTTCGGAATCATATGTATGATAACTTTGAAGATTTCGATGAGAAAAACTAAGCGTTTTCCCAAAACCAACTAGCATTTCTATGCCATTATGTTGAATCGAATTATCAGCATAGTGTAATCGAATCCCAACTGTTCCAATATTATTTTTACCTTGTTTAAAAAATGACAAGCATCGATCAACCGCATCATTTAACAGCTTTATATCATTATTACAAAAAAGAATATAATTACTTTTACTGGGCAAACCTTTTACAACATCATTATTAATCTTAGCAAAGTTATAATAACTATACTCAATTAGCTTAATCGCTTTCAAGTTAGGCTTCTTGCCGATATTTTTTATCCAGCCAGATAATTTCTTCTTATTTTCCTTAGTAGAACCTGTATCGGCAATTGCTATTTCATACTGAGCAATATGAGTATGATTAATAATCGAATCAATACAATCCATCACCATCTCAATCTTATCCTTTGTTGGGATAATAATTGAGACCAGAGAATTTCCAATATTAAACTTTTTTATCCCACATGGATCAAAAATAATTTTTTCTGGATTTAATCGACAAGGCAGGAAATTTCTGTATATTTTTGAAAAAAGCAATCTATTTCTTTGCCACTCCTCATTATAGACACCGGCTGACTTATGTGTTAAATCAACTTCGAAAGTGACACCAACTTTAACACCAGCCAAATGATTTGAAAATGTGAATGAAATATCATAATAATGAAAACCCTTAAATCTTTCATCGAATAATTTCAGAATCCTTTTTTTATAAACCGCAAAAAAAACCCCATCCAAGCAAACGACTTGGATGGGATAGTTATATTTATTTGAAAAAAAGCTATCAACTATCTTTCCAGCGGATTTATGCTTAACCCTCCCCACGTTTCTATTTTGTATAGCCCACCATCCTTCAGCAATTCCTCTGCTATCATTGACAAGGTCAGTCGTACCCGCAACCCCCAATATACCATAATCAGTATACCGAAATTGTTTTATTAACGCCTTCCCCCAATTTGCACGATTAAAAACAATATCATCATGCATAAATATCACCAAATCATATTTGGACTCCCTTAGTCCTCTATTATACAGCTCCGAGAGCGAAAACTCTCCATTATTAGTATATGATATAATCTCAACCCCCTTTAAACCTACAGTCTTATTAATATGGTCAATAAATCCTGAATCAAGCCTTCTAGTACTAAAAACGATTGAAAAAGACATAGCAATAATCACCTATTATCTTCAGCGTAGAGCGAATCAAGAAGCGCATATGTACTTATTAGCGATTTCTCCTGGGCCTCAATGCAATTATTATAACTTATTTTAGTTAGTTTCTCCGACTCAAAAAAACTTGACATACCTGACAATAAAATATCCCAATTTTTTAAGCGTCGCCAAGCAGGAATTCTTAAAATATCAATGACACCAGTTATTTTATCTACATCCAATGGTGTAAATAAATGTGGAATACCGTAAGAGTAAGCAACAATATTTCCATGCAAACTACTACCAACAAATAGTGACGAATTCGATATCAAGGCGAGCATATGCCATATATTATTGCTCTTCACAATACTCGCATTATGAGGAATAAGATTGAAAATCGCCTGGAGTGCAACATCATCCCCATGGCATGGCCCTAAAGGCAACAATACAATTTTCAATTTGTACCGACGTGAAATCGTCAAAAGAGACTGTGCTATTTGGTGAATGTTGTTTATTTCAGATTTATTTATCTGAAAACAAAGGTAATTTTCATCACCTCCAAGACCAATGCTTATTAATATTTCACTTTTCAAGTCATAAAACCTATTTTTCGGAAAGTATCTAGATACAAGTATTGCGATATCTGGTGCAACAACAATACCTTTTTCAACACCCACTTTTAATAGTTTTTCCTTAGACTGATAATCGCGAACATAAATATATTTAGAATTATCAAAAGCCGCCCGAATAAAACTACAATATTTATATTCAATATCAAAAGGCACCCCTACTGAAAGATAAGCAACGCTGCTCGCTCCAGGACAAATATCAGGCGACAAAATAAAAGAAAACTCGCATGGAGGCATCAAGCTCCTCTTAAACCAAGCCGCATCTATCAATTCACAAGGAGGAGTATAATAATAGCGCACACCCTTATTATTTCCTATCAATATAGGCTCAGCTTTCTTTTGACGACCAATAAATCCAGAAAAATAAGACCGATAGTGACTAGCAACAGTTAAGTCATCTATCCTTATTATATCTCCGCCTCCAATTATCAATGGCATAGAATTAATATTTCTTTCAAAAAGATTATTTATGCTAACATTTAAATATCCTGCACCAAGAGGCGCATCGCCGGTGATAAATGCAAATCTTTCTAAACGAGCTGTTGAACACCATTCATCAAGGATTTTTTCCAGCAAAATTGGGTATAAGACATCACCAAAATTTTCCACGTCTGAGGTGCAAAATTGTCGAACAAAAAAATCCATAATCTTCTCCAATATACTCTCTAATTTATTATCAAATAAATTAATTCCTCTTCGCTATATTTTCATCACTCATCCATAACAAAACGAGATTATCCATTAACAATATAAATATAAAATATTCTCCAGCCACCAATCAAGTCATTCTCCTAAAGACGAAAAATCATATAACAATGTATATAATTTAATTTAAATCTATTTAAAAGAAGAGGCTAGAAATGAAAGCGTAAACGCTATCTTATGATGGATTAACCACCTAACGGCGCATGATCGCTTTCCTCCTTCGCACTAAAAGATGCAAAATATGACCATGACTGATTTTAAAGCGCAACTGCATGCTAAACAACCCGAGTTGCTCGAGCAAGCCCACAACCTCCGACAGTGGCTGGAGCAACTAACCCGGCAAATGCTGATCACACCAAAGAGTCTCAACACCCGCTCCGATCCGATACCGCAAGGATTCGCTGCTGACCAAGACGAACAAAACTGCAAGAACGATGACTTGCTGGAGGAAATCAAGCGCTCCTACTCCTGTCGAAGTGTTCGGCCATGCCGAGGACGTTACCAGTGCATGAAAAAGGCGATCCCGCTCCCACCACCGGCCGCGCGCGGACCCATCAATGGCTGAACCCGACTGCCCCATCACCCTGATCCCCGCCCACAATGAGGAAGCCACCGTCGGGACCATCGTCGCCCAAGTCCGGGAACTGTGGCACTGTCCGGTGGTGGTCATCGACGATTGCAGCAGCGACGCCACAGCCCAAGCCGCCCGAAGCGCCGGCGCCACTGTGCTGCCGCTGATCCTGCAACTCGGGGCCTGGGGCGCGATTCAGACCGGTCTGCGCTATGCCCTGCGCCAAGGCTATCGCACCGCCATCACCCTCGACGCCGACGGCCAGCACGAACCCCAGGACATCGGTACCCTGCTGCAACCGCTGGTCGACGGCCAGGCTGAAGTCACCATCGGCGCCTTTCCAGAGCGTGCCAGCCGTGCCCGGCGGATCGCCTGGAGCTATTTCCGCTGGCTGACCGGCCTGAAACTGGAAGACATCACCTCGGGCTTCCGAGCCTATAACCATGCGGCGATGACCGTACTCGCCTCTTGCGAGGCCAGCCTGCTCGACTATCAGGATGTCGGCGTGCTGCTGATCCTGCGCTGCAAGGGCCTGCGTACCGTCGAGGTACCGGTAGCGATGCAACCGCGCGCGCTGGGTGCCTCCCGAGTGTTCCGCTCCTGGTGGGTTGTGGGAAAATACATGCTGCAAACTAGCCTGCTCTGCCTTGCCCGGGTCGGCCATAACCATCGGCCGCCCGCGACCGACGACTGACACCCCTGATGATTACCTACCAAATTACCTCGATGATGATCGGGGCCAGCCTTGCTGCCACCATTCTGTTCCTGGTCCGCCGCGATCGCCTGCACGGCCCCTATGCTATCTGGTGGATCGGGACCGCCGCAACAGTTGCTCTGCTTGGCCTGTTCCCGCGCCTGTTCGACGTTCTGGCCGGCAAGATGGGAGTCAGCTACCCGCCAGTCCTCGCCATCGTGCTGGGTTTCGGCCTGCTGTTGCTCAAGATGCTGACCATGGACCTGGATCGTTCCCGACAAGAACGGTTGATCCGCCGGCTGGCACAACGGCTGGCCATGTTGGAAGCGCAGGAAAACCCCTCTCCTATTCAACCTCCCTTGCCTCCAGGGGCAACAGATGATGCGCGCAGCGCGGATGCCACGGAACCGGAACTTGCGGCAACCCCTCCGCCTCTTCCTCAGAGAGAGAGCGATCGAGAGTAAGCGGATATGCGCGTTCTCCACATCGGCAAATACTACCCACCGTTTGCCGGCGGCATCGAGCATTTCCTGGCCGATCTACTGCCGGCGCTGGGAACGCACGACATCGCGGCGGCGGCGCTGGTGCACGATGAGCAACCACGCCGCTGGGGTGGCCAGTGGCCCTCCACTTCAGGCTCTTCCCTTCCCAAGGAACAGGAAGAAACGCCGATCTACCGCGCGCCGTGCTTCGGCCGGCTGCTGTATGCCCCGATCAGTCCCGCATTCCCGGTCTGGCTGAATCGAACCATTCGCGCGTTCCGTCCCGACCTGCTGCACCTGCACCTCCCCAATACCTCCGCCTTCTGGGCGATGGCAATTCCCGCCGCGCGCCGCCTACCGTGGATCGTCCATTGGCACGCCGACGTAGTGGCCTCCGCCATCGACCAGCGGCTGGTGCTGGCCTATCGCTTGTACCGACCGTTCGAGCAACGTCTACTGGCCACCAGTCGGGTGGTGATCGCCACCTCACCGCCGTATCTGGAGGCCAGCACCGCGCTTGCCTCTTGGCGCGAGCGCTGCCACATCGTGCCATTGGGCCTGAACCCCGCCCGCATCGCCGACCCCGATCCGGCGGCGAGGACACAGGCGGAATTATTATGGGGAACAACGGGATTTCGGGTATTGGCCATCGGTCGCCTGACCTACTACAAGGGCCACGACGTACTGATCCGGGCTGCCTCCAACCTGGAAAACAGCCGGGTGCTGATCGTGGGTACCGGCGAACACCGGGAGCGACTGATCGCATTGATCCAATCGGCGGGACTCGGCGAGCGGGTGCGCCTGCCCGGCTTTCAGCCCGAGGGCGACCTCAATGCGTTGCTGGCCAGTTGCGACGCGCTGTGCCTGCCATCGCTGGAGCGCACCGAGGCTTTTGGGCTGGTGTTGCTGGAGGCGATGCGGTTTGGCAAGCCCGTCGTGGTGAGCGACATCCCCGGCTCCGGCGCGGGCTGGGTGACGCGGCAGGCCGGTCACGGTCTGCTCGTCCCACCGGGCGACGCGGCGGCGCTGGCGGCGGCGCTATGCGCGCTCCAGCACGATCCCGACCGGCGACGAACCTTGGGTCGGGCGGGCGCGGCGGCGTTACGGGAACAATTCGGCATCGAACCGGTTGCCGCGGCCGTGGCGGCGTTATACCGACGGGTACTCGCTCCCGCGCGGCTGTCCACTCCCCTCCCCTCCCGAGAGCGCGGGGTGGGCGCCGAAGGGCGCGGGATGAAACACCGTCAGCACCCAGAATAGGAACGCGGGCACAAACTCCAGAAACACCCGGTTGATACTGGTGTACTGCTCGGCCCAACGCTGGGCATCGGTCAGGAAAAACAACACGAACAGAGCCAATAGACTGGTCACGACAAAAACCAGTCCCGCCCGTTGCCAGCGCGCCGCGCCGCGCTTGCACACCGACACCACCGCCACACCCGTCGCCAATAGCATCAGATATCCGAGCAGATGCCAGTTCACCAACACCAAGAAATTCATCATCACCGGGTCCCAACTTCCCCGATAACCCAACGCGAATCGACCCAGATAGGGCACCTGAATCAACTCCGGCGTCAGCCGAAATTCTCCCAATCCCGGAATATTGAATTCCACGCCGCCAGTTAGCCACCAAGCCCATCCCAAAGCCAACATCACTCCCACCAGTGCCAGCAACCACGATCCCCGCAGGCGAGCGGCTAGCAGGGCTGGTAGAAACAACAGCAGCCAAACCATTCCTTCCAACTTGATCGAGGGACAGGTCAACGCCAGCAGCAGCGCCAGCCACCCTTGTCGACGGTCGCCATCCCGCGCCCACTGAAAAAAGGCGATCACCGCCAAACCGAACACTGTCGCCAGCCAGAGATCGGCGTAACCCGCCAAGGCAACATGGGTGTCCAGCAGCGGCAGCGACAAGAGCAGCCAGGTAAAAATCAGCGCCATCAACGGCGCCACGCCCCACAACCGCGCCTGCCCATAGAACCCCAAGCCCAAGGCCAGCGCCGCGCCTAACCACGGCAAATTGGCAGCGGTCTCGTTCCAAGCGCCATATGCCAAGGTCGGCCACAGCGCCAGCAACGGCACCGTGTACGGATAGGTCCAAGCATGGATGGTGTAAACCGAGCCGGTGGCGTCAGCCAACCAACGCTGCGGGTTCACGAACGGCACCAACTGATGCCACTCCAACCACACTCGCGGACGCACCGTCCAAGTGGTCCAGGCATCCCAGGGGTACAGGGGTTGCCACCAAATCTCTCGCGCCAGATCGGCCAACCGCCACCCCAGCCAGAGCAACAACACCACAAATAACGCCGGCCGCCAAAGTTCCCGCCCGCGCCAATGGACTCCGTTGGAACTCACGTCCGAGTCGCGCCACAGTCGCCGCCGCGCCAGCCAGCCGCCCGCCAGGACCAGCAGTGTCAATACCGTGATCGGACCGGCAAAGCTCAGCGGCAACCCCATCGCCGCCTGCGCACGCAGCAATAAAGTCACCGTCAGCAAACCCATTACGCCGCCATACCCCAGCGCCATGGGCCAAATCCCCGCCGGCGCATCGCGCCAGAGCGCTCGCAGCCAGAGCACACCTGTCAACCACGGTAGACCCAATGCCAAACTAACCCGCCACCATTCCATCGCCGTTCAGCCTCCACGCACCCGGAATAGCGCGCCCACCGCCGCGACATACAACATCTCCGCCGGCAACCGTCCGCCTTGCCATTCCAGCGCTTGCGAGCTGCGGTTATAACCCACGCCGTTCAGAGGCGACAGGATCAACACATAATCGCCAGCGCGCGCCTCGCCGACATGCGGTACTCGGGAGAAACCGGCATAGCCGTTGTGCGGCAGCAAATGATAGCGGGCGCGACCGGCCGGGAAACCATGGGGATCGGCACTAACGATGAACAAGCGGACCGGTCGTTCCGGCAAGTGTTGGCGCACTTCCAGCAGGAATCGATACAGGTCGCCATCCAGCGCCGCCAGCCGCCGGTCTTCCTCGTTCTTGCCGGCGAACCGTTCCACGGTTTGTTCGAGCCGCAGGTGCAAGTCCCACTGCCAACGCAGATCCAGCACCAGCCAGCCGAGCAGAAACAGTGCGGCGTAGGGCATCCATTCCCGACGGCGCAGAGGATCGAGCAGCGCGTACAACAGGCCGCCAAAACCGACCCACAGCGCCACCATCAGCACCGGTGGAAACAAGGCATCCAGCGGAGCGCCCGCCGTGTAATTGATGGATCGTTGGCTCCAGGCCTCGAACGAGGTCCACTCCTCCCAGGCCCAACGCAGCAAATCACCAAAGGTGAGCGACGCCGGCCGCAATTCCAACCGGTCCAACAGCAATGGTTGTGGGAATGGCCCAGGCACGATCAAACCGAGGGCGGCGATTCGGCCTTGCCAGTGCGATTCCTCGCGCAAATCCAACTCGCCGATCCCATTCGGCCCCGTTGGTGGCAACGTCAATTCCCAGCTCTTCTGCGGTGCGGCCAACGTTACCCAGACCAGACGCAATCGACGATCCGGTTCCAGCCCCCGCACCCGCCAAGACAGATGGCCATACAACGCCGCCCGAACCATATGTCGCACCGGAATCCGCACCACCGCCACCTCTTTCGGACCCGGTTGGCGGATTTCCAACCCAGCAGGAGTAGACTCGCCCTGACCAGCCACCAACTGTAGATCAGTTCCATTCAGCACCAGCGGCGGCGCCACGACCGGCAAGCCACCCAAACGGTAGAACAGCAGCAGAACCAGCACACTTGCCAGAGCGCCACCAGCAACCGCCAACAACCATAACCCATATGGCCGTAGCCGACGCAGCCCACTCCAGGCTCCCGTCATTGGATCAATTCCCGTGACTCGCTGTTGAAGTACTGCTCCAGCGTCCAGACCGGCCGAAAGTCCAATTCCCGTTCGATTCGAGTGGAACTGTAGCAGGTCCAACCCAGCAGTTTGTCTAGCGTGGTCCGCGCCCAGCGGTCGCGGCGACCTCCCAGCCACAACAGAGCGTCCGCGAGATCGGTCGCGCCATAAAGCACGCTGGCCGGTACTGCCCAGGCCGGTACGAATCGCCCCGACGCCCGGCGAACCATCGCATACAATTCTCGGCCGGAATAGGTTTGTCCGTCACTGACCAGATAGGTCCGGCCGGCGGCGGCGGGCCGCGCGGCGGCCAGCAGCATGGCTTGCACCACATCGTCCACATGGACCAACGAACGACGGTTGCCGGTTTCCGGCAGCGGCGGCAACCAGCCTTGCCGCGCGCCGGCGAGCAACCGCGCCAGATTGCCTTTCATCCCTGGACCATAGACCAGAACCGACCGCAAATTGACCGCATGCCAGCCATGCTCGCGACCCATCGCCAGTACTCGCTGCTCGGCGGCGCGCTTGGCCCGGCCATAAGACGTATCCGCCGCCGCATCCCAGCTTTCGTCCACGCAGCGCGGACCGGGATCGCCCACCGCCTTGCAACTGCTCAGGAACACGAAGCGCCCGATTCCGGCCATCGCCGCCGCGTCGAGCAACCGGAAGGTACCCTCGGCGTTCACCGCCCAGTGCCGCGCCGCGAAATCCGGCGTATCCGCCGCGTCGGCATGGGCGAAACCGGCGACATGCAATACGGTGTCCACGCCGACGCAGGCTCGCGCCAGACTGGCGGTGTCATCCAGATCACCGAGCACCTTTTCCACGGCATCCTCATGCCACTCCTGGCGCCTGTTTCCCGCCTCCTGACTTCTGACCAACACCCGCACTCGCGCATCCCGTTCACGCAGCGCGGCGACCAACCGACCACCAATGAACCCGGTTCCACCGGTCACCAGCACCGCCCTGCCCTGGAAAAAGTCCGCCGCTACCACCAGCGCCAACCGTGCCGGTTGAAGAACATCGCCGCCGCCCGTAGAAAAAGGCTGACATGACGGCCCCCCTTGCGGGCGGCATGGCCGCCGAGATGGACCACGCGCACCGCCGGCACGTACACCAGCCGGGCCACCGCCGCCAAACGCAGACTCAAATCGAAATCCTCAAAATAGAGGAAATACTCCGGGCGGAAACCTCCCAACTGCTCCAGCGCCGCCCGCCGACACAGCATGAAACAGCCGCTGGCGATGGGCGGGTCCCACAGTACGGTATCGCCGATCCGATCGCGCAGTTCGTAACGATCCAGCCGATTCCGAAAACCCCGCCGCAACCAGGCCGGGGCAAATCCGCGCAACGCCAGATCCAGCACGGTCGGATAACGCTTGCACAGATACTGCCGCCGGCCGTCTCCGTCCCAGGCCGCCGGTGCCACCAACCCCGCCTCGGGATGGGCGGCCAGAAACGTCAAACCCTCGCTCAAGGCATCTTCTTCCAGCAGCACGTCTGGATTGAGAATAAGGTGAAGTTCGCCGATACCCCGATGAAACGCCAGGTTGTGTGCAGCGCCATAACCGACATTGCCCTGCCCGCTCAGCAACTCGACCGTTGCCGGCAAATCCGCCGCGTCCAGTAACTGTTGCAAGGATTCGCGCCAACCGGAACCAGGACCGTTATCGACCAGGATCAATTGCACCCGATCCAGCAGCTTCCGTTCGCTCGCATGCCGCAACGCTCGCCCCAAGCTTTCCAACGCCGAAGTCAGCACAGACAAATCGGGTGCATGGGTAACGATGGCCACGGTCAGCGCGGTGGTCACGGCCGGCATTCGCGCGGCCAACTGCGCCATCAGCGCTGCCTGGGCCGCCGCCGTCGCCTCGGCGGGAACAGAAACCACCGTCTCGCCCGCGTCGTTCGCTGGAACGGCGGTTACGATGAACTGATAGACCAGCGCCTCGGGCCGATCCAGCAAGGCACGGATCACCTCGACCGGCAACGTCTCGGCCCAGCCGCCGTCGATCCACTGGTCGGTGAATTCGGACCGATCCAGATCCATGATCGTCGTTTCCAGCGCGATCGCCCGTAGGCCATGCGCCTCCAGCAGGCGGCGCATGGAACTGTGGGTGAAGAAGCGCAGATGGGTTTCGTCGAGCAATCCCTCGGGCCGGTAGCGGAAATCGCCAGCCAGCAGTTCGGCGATCAGACCGGCATAGGCCGCGTTCGGTACCGATAGCAGCACCCGTCCGTTCGGAGCCAGCAGGTCGGGCAGTTGCGCGAGAATCGCACCGGGCTGGCGCAAATGTTCCAAGATATCGGCGCAGAGGATGAAATCGTAGCGCTGGCCGGCGAAACGCTCAGTCAGCGCGATGCTTTCGAGGTCGGCGCATTCCAACTGGCGGTACCAAGACGCTGCTTCGGCCACCGCCACCGGGTTGTATTCGACCCCGTCCACCGCGCAATCGAGCGCCTGGGCCAGATAGCGGCCCAGCACGCCCGGACCGGCACCCAGATCCAACACCCGGCTACCGGGTCGGATCTGGCGAGCGAGTCTGGCCAGCGAGTCCTGACTGTTGGGGTCCAGGGTACGATGATAAACGTGTGCGGTGGAAACGCCGGACATGAATTTCGATCCTGCTTCAGCCGCCGCCGCGCCGGTAGAACGTCAGCAGGCCGCAACTCATGGTCTGACGCAAGCGCCAAGCCGAGACTCGGCGGCGGGACTGGATGACACGCCGCTGCTGCCAGTAGCGCGAAAGCCCACCCAAGGCATCTCGCTTGGCTCGTAGCAGAGGGGTAGCCTGACCGCGCAACGCATACCAGAGCACGGCACCCAGATTCAGCAGCAGATGCTGCGGCAGATAGAACCAGAACAGGGGACCGGGCATGTTCTTCACATAGGTCCAGACCAGGTTACGATGACCGTGATAGAGCGAAAACGGGCTGCGCCGACCGGTCACCGCTGAACCGACATGCCGAACCACGGCATCCGGAACGTAACGACTGCGATAGCCAAGTAAGCGCAATCGAAACCCCAAATCGATATCCTCGAAATAACAGAAAAAATCCTCGTCGAAACCGCCCGCTTCGAGAAAAGCGTTGCGACGGTACAGGGCCGCCGCCGCGCAGGGCGCGAAGATGTCTCCACCGACACTCGCACCGGCAGCCGTGAGCCGGCCGTGATCGCGCCGCCAAGCCAGGCCGCTAACATGATAGACATCACCGGTGCCATCGAGCCGGCCAGGATCGTTGGCATCCACCAATCGGGCACCGAAACTGGCGCATTCAGGATGCTTGTCCGCCGCCGCCAGCAATCGTTCCAGCCAATCCGGTTGTGGAAAGGCGTCGGGATTGAGCAGCGCCAACCATTTCACTTCGCCAGCCCGTCGCACCGCCAAGTTGTTGGCGGCGGCGAAACCCAGGTTGCGATCCGAACGGATGCATTCCGCTTCGGGGTATTCGAACTCCAGCCGATCGGCGGAGCCGTCGCTGCTGGCGTTGTCCACCACGATCACCCGTTCTGGGCGCCGGGTCTGGGCAAGGAGGTGACACAAACACTCTCCGAGCAGAGCTCCGCTGTTGAAATTGATGATGATCACCGCTACTTCAGCCGCTACTTTGTGCTCTACCAAATATGGTTACTCACCAAGTTGCCAAGGTTTCCGCAAACGGGGTGGAAAAGCCAAAGAAAAATCACCGCCTCTGAGGGTGAGATTTTGATTATAGAAAGGGTCCTGCTCAATCACATTTTTCCAGCGCGTTTTAATATACTCAGACTCTTTAAGGAATTGCTTACGCCTTTCTGGTGCTTCAGGGGAACCCAAACTGGCAGACTCATGGTGATAGAGCTCGGCATACGGCGTCCACAATATACGATACCCTTTCTCCTGGATTCGCAGGCACAAGTCAACATCATTATAAGCGATGGCCAGATTTTCTTCATCAAACCCTCCAACTTCCTCGAAAACAGCGCGACGCATAACAATACAAGCCGCTGTTACCGCAGAGAAATTTTGGAGCAGACGAGCTCTACCAAAATAACCAAGAGCACTACGTGGTAAATCTCTATGGGCATGGCCAGCCGGCCCATCCAAGCCGAGTAAGATGCCCGCATGCTGGATGGTGTCATTAGGGTAATATAGCATTGCGCCAACCGCACCAATTTCTGAGCGCAGGGCATGGCTAATCATTTCCTTAAGCCAATTTGGTGTAATAACTTCAATGTCATTATTGAGCAACGCGATAATATCTCCTGTGGCTTTTTGAGTTGCCCAGTTATTGATTGCGGAAAAATTATAGGGAGCATCATAACGCAAAACCCGGACACACGATAAGTTTTGAAGTGCATCCAGATAAACTAAAGTTTCCGGCAACTTACTCTGATTGTCTACTATAATAAGTTCCATATTTTGATAATCAGTCTTATCTAAAACACTTTTAACCGCCATCTGCAACAAATCCAACCTGTCTTTGGTTGGGATAATCACACTGACTTTAGGTAACTGCTTAGGCAAACTGTAAATAACGCGACAAGAAAAATTTTCATATCCCGCTATTATATGCACGTTAATATGATTCCGATCAAAATAATCTTGAAGCGCTTTTCTAGCCGCCTGAAATTGATATTCCTGGGATTTACTATTGGCAGCTGATCCATTATGAGAGTGCCAATGACATAATACATGAGAGATATGCCTAATCTTATCTGCTGAGGTTTTTTCAATGACACGCAGTGACAAATCGTAGTGTTGATTTCCCTCATACTCTAACCTGAACCCACCAACTTTTTTAACTAGAGCAGTACGATAAACTCCAAAATTCACTATTTGATTACTTGAAAGCATCAAATCGGGATTCCAGTCTGGTTTGAACCAAGGCTCATAGCGTTGACCATTCGCATCAATCTTATCTTCATCGCTGTAGATCAGGTCTGCGTCGGGATGAGCATTAATCTCCTCGATAATCATATATAGTGCATGCTCAGCTAATTTAACATTCTGCCCAAGGAGAACAATCCATTCACCAGCGACAAATGCAAGAGCACTGTTGGAAGCTGCCGAGATATTATTTCTGTTACTTTCGTAAATAACTTTAATTTTTTTATTCTTCGATTGATATTCTTCGATAATATAGCGAACACGAGCCGAATAAATAGAGGCGTTGCATACTATAAACATCTCCCAATTATGATAAATCTGCATCAATACAGATTCGATAATCAAGCGCAGCCATTTTTCGTCTAGCGTGTCAATAGTCATAATAATCGATAGCAATGACTTGCTTTTTAAATTCATAATTCGCTCATCAATATTCCTTCGATCAAAACCAGTTATGGTATCGTAAGCATTAACCCAATACTCATAACTTGAAAGAGATATTGCTTGCTGCCTTACCATTAGGGCGGCTAGATAAAATTTCACACCAGACCATCTTTCTTTTTTCCAGGCATTTAACAAATTACTCCTTAGCTTCTGGAAACGTTCTGGGGTTACCGGATCCCGTATTAATTTCTTATTTATTAATCTCCATAACACGCTAAATTTATTAATCTGAAAAATCTTCATTTCCCTCAGACAAAAAATATCTGCCCGAGAAGATGGATCGAGCTTTATAGCCTGTACCTGATCTGGAAAACGAGCAATGGTTTCAATTTGGCCGTTACGATGAGGCAAAATAACGGTATGCTGTTCTGAAAATCCGTTACCGTCATCAATATAAAGTATCGGTTCCAGAATAGCGCCTTGGCTCTCTACCAGATAAGAAATGATTACCCAACGACGAGGCAGCCTGCCCCGTGAAGAATGCAATATGAATCGTGGATCGCTACCGGAAATTCGATAATTTCCATTTTCACCAGTAATATGCTGGGCGACTTCAAGAGTGATATGATGAATGCGCAATTTCAAAAAATCTAAAAACATAGAAACCATTTACTAGTCCAGATGTGGTGGCCCATTACAATCGCAATAAAACCTGATTGTAATCATTGAGAGTCCGATCGTATCGATTCGCTCCCTCTCTAGCAAGGGAAGACTGTTAGCCACTCAGGCAACCGAGCGAAAAATACAGTGGATACGAGTGACAGAAAAAAAGTGATTTCCTCGCAAGCAGGTGGTGATCGCACACCATCACTGCAGATATTCCGGCGATCTGAGCTTTCTTGATCAGAATGAAAAGCGCGAACAGGTGCAATCCCACATATTTGCTCCTCACCACCATGGAACTGTAGATTGCGGAAAAGCCGTTTTTGACCACTATAGGTGGTATTGTACAGTAGCCGCTCTTGATCGTCGTGCTCGATCTGGTACTGATAGGCTCGGAAAAAATGTACAACGGTGGCATACGCGTGTGCCCACTGCACAATGTAAGTATGGCAAGCCCGTCCTGCTTGAGTAGCGGGCGCAAACCCTGAAAATGTCTGCGATACTGATGGATCAATGTGCTCGAACATATCACCGGAAATCACGAAGTCGAAGCGCCCAGCAAATTCATCCGATACAGCGTTGATGTCGAGATGCGGCTCCTTGTGCAGGAAAGCGTTCAGGTAGCCGAGCCACGTGCTGAGTTGCACCTACATGATGTGCAAGTGGACGCCGCCCTGTGCCAGGGCCGGGAATACCGGGAAAAGCCGCCTTACTTCTGAGCATCTCGCCCGCAACAAGGCTACTCATAATAGATTTCTCGATCGACGTCAAAGAAACGCCTGAAGGACCGCCCTATGGAATCATTTTGGCAAACTAGGCGTATTCTATTCATCTAGGCAGGGTCGTCTTACGTCGCGCACTTCAGCGTCACCAGGGTCATATCGGGATCATGGTCATAGTTAACCCCGAACAAGGCTGTTGACTCAACGCTCTCCTCGCACAGACCAACCTGCCGGAAGACATGCAGCCAAACCTCCCGAGGATGCAGACTACGGCAATAGGGATTGAGGCGGTCCCACAGATTAGGTCTCGGGGTAATCACCACCACCCTGGGCGCCAGTTGGGCCAACTGCTGGAGCGCCTCGGGAATCAGATCTTCGGGCAAACACTCCAGCACAGCGGCGCATATCGCAACATCGAAAGATCGCACTTTCGTAAGACCTTGGAAAAACCCAGCTTCACCGAGTTCGCCGAGAACCACCCTGTCCCTTACCGAAGGCAAGACGGCTGCCACCACGGCTGATGACCGGTCAACTCCCCAAGCCTCAAGGCCATGCTCAGCCAAGGCCTCGACTAGAAAACCCGCTCCACAACCAACATCAATGACCGTGCGACAACCCGTTACTTTGACTAGCCGATCCACGAATTTCCGGCAAGCTGCCCGCGCGGCGGCTGCCTCCCCCGGCTCACCGAACTCGCTCTGAAAGGGGGTGCACTCAACTAGGCTATGACCAACTTGCGGCGGCGCCTCGGGTAATTCCAGACGCAAATTACCGGGAAAACGCGGCGGGTCAAGCAACCCCTGTACATCCAACAGCGCTGGATTCCAGAACGGATCGCCTCGCATCAGGCGGGTACGGTGGAGGGTGAAGAAGGCGTTGGCCAGCTGGATTTCCCGACTAAGCATATCGGGCACTTCTTTCTTGGAAAATTGCCCATAATGAACGACTACGGCATGCGGGGTGAACACCATCGATTGTCCGGTAGCGCGGACCCGAAGCGTCCAATCCGCATCCTGATAACTGAAACTGAAGGTCTCCTCCTCAAACCCGCCGCTATCGAGGAACAACTGCCGTGGAGTCAACATGCATCCCCCACTGACCCCCAGAACCTCGCTAATGACATGCAGCGAGAAGCCAAAAATGGCGTCCACGCCATAGTAGTCAAACGGATCAAAAAAGTAGGGACGCCCGTCGCGCCGAATCCCCGACACCAATCGCGTCAACTGCGTGCGGCCATCAGGATAAACCAGCCGGGGGCCAACCGCTGCCACGCCCGGTATCTGCCCAAACGCCAGCAAGGTCTCAAGCCAGTCAGGGGTAACAACCTCCGTGTCATCATTGAGAAACAACAGAAATTCGCCGCAGGCGGCGCGGGCCGCCGCATTGTTCATGCGCGAGAAAAAGCCATTTTCCACCTCAACAAGGCGCAGTCCCAACTCTTCGCAGGTTCCCTGCAATTCAACATTGCCAACCGCATTGGTGGCCAACAGGATTTCGATGTTGGGATATGTGGTCTTGGCCCGCAGCGTATCGATGCAGGCGCGAAGAAGTTTGGGATTGCGCGAGGAAATGATGATCGAGATTAGTGGTTGACCTTGGTGGATCAGGCGAACGTGGTAAGGACCGCTGGGACCGACCAAATCCACCGTGCCATTGAGGCCACGACGCTGTAGTGCGGCACTGATGGCACGCCGACCCGCTTCGAAGGCAGCTGGCTGTGGCAAGCCGCTGTTTGAAGCGGGGTGCCGCCGCCAGGAATAAAGGATCTCCGGGATATGCCTTACTCGATCAGTACGCTCGGCAAGGCGCAATACCAAATCATAATCCTGGGCTCCATTAAACTCAGCACGCAGACCACCTAGTTCGACCAGCAAGGTCCGCCGCACCACGAGGAAGTGAATAACGTAGTTGTGTTCCAATAAGGCCAGCGGTGACCAGTCTGGTTTGAAATACGGGTCGACATGCTGTCCCTCGGCGGTCACGAAGTCCCGATCCGTATAGACCACGTCTGTATCCGGGTTTTCGGCCAGCGCTCGTGCCACAAAAAACAGTGCTGCCGGGTCAAGCAGGTCATCATGATCGAGAAAACCGACCCATTGCCCCGTGGCGAGCTGCAGCGCTTGGTTAGTCGCTCCAGAAATACCCAGATTGGTCTCTAAATGTATCAATTTTATGCGTTGATCATCTCCGATCAATTGGCGCAATGTAGCAGCAACTTCTGGGTCACTCGCATCGTCGGCAATGCAAAGTTCCCAATTCTCATAAATTTGGGTCTGCACTGACGCTATCGCAGAGGTAATAAAATCGAGCGGAGGGTTATATACAGGTAAAACGATACTAATCAATGGCGGCGATGCTAAAGCTTCGATTGCCGTTCTTATTTTAGCTACTGCTCGTGGAGTTAAGAAATTGCGGGCAGCAAACCAAGTTGGATAAGATTTTTCTATCGCCGCGAAGGGATTAACAATATGTTCAATTTTTTCACCTTTAATCAGGCGATATAATTTTAAATAAAACCTCCTTATTTGCACTCTTCGATATATAGAAAGTGGTAAAAACCGGTATACAATACGGACAATTCTCACAAATTGCCGTGCGAACCAGTACAACCAACGTTTCGACTTTCTGATTATCATACTTAAAAACCGCAAAGGCATAGTTACTCGCCATGATGTTGAGGTTTGCAATTCAATTATAGTGCTGTGCAAATTAGCTATAGTACCATTCAGCGAAGAAATATCATTTCTCAGGCTCTGTGTTTCTAAATTCCTTTCCATCACACTAACTGCTAACTGATCAGTAAAGTGAGCAGTCAATTTCTCAATTTCTAAACGATGTTTATTCAACTCATTAATTAATCCATCAATCTCCACTTGCCGTTGCGTTACCTCATATTTTAAGCGACTTAAATATATACTGATCTGTTTTGTGGTAATTCGCTGATTATTTTCTACAAACCCTAAGCTTTGAATAAAATCAAGTATATTTGAGCGGCTTAAAGTGTCCAAATAGAGTTCCTGACAATCTATTTCAGGGTAGTAGTAATTTTTTGGCAATAGGGTTATGACCTGAGAAGAATCTTGATCAATTATTGGCGACTCTTGTTCCCTAAATACCTGCGTATAAACCTTCAAAAATTCCTTAGGATCCACTAGCAACCTCCACTGATTCAGAATTGCTGGGCCGAGCACTAAGTAAAGAAAAAAATAAATCATTCCAACATATTGCAGTGCTATCCCATTCCAACAAGTATGCTGATGGATATCCTACTAACCGCTCTTGAAATGCTCCTAGACGTGGAGCAGCAATAGATAAGCCAGAACGCATAGCATAGCTTAATGTGTAAGAATAAGTTTCTGGCCATAATGCAGGAAAGAAGATGATATCTGCCATTTCACGCGCAATCAATGAAAGCAATTCTGAATCATTATAGTGACCATAGAAAGATAAAGGAATCTCGGGTTCCTTCTTTACCTCATCCAACGAATAACCAATCACCCGAAAAAAAAGAGGCAAACCTCTTACCTTGGCATCCATTGCACATGCTTCCAACAACCTCAATCCCTTTGCTACAGATAATACTCCTAAAACAAGTATCTTTAGTTCGGTTTTTATAAGAGAACCAGTGTCAGGTAATGTAAAAAACAAGGGCTCTGGATGCGGTAAATATACATAATTCGCATCTGAAATATAGTTTTTTATACGCTCAAGTGTATCCATTGAAGGGGCTATTACCCTTGCAGCATTGACTAAAATATTTCTAAAAAAGGCGCGCCAAGAAAGTATATCCATACCCCAAAGGCCTGGACGCTCGGCCAAACAAGCGTTACATCCAGTTGTGCCTGGTTCACCACAATAGCCACCATTTTTGGATATCAAATTAATTTGAGGGCAGATAGGGTAATAATCATGTACTGTGACATCATAGGGTATATCTAAATCTTTTGGGAGCTGTAAAATTTGCTGATTCAGCTCAATAATATGATGAAGGTGAATATAAAAAATCTTTAATGTCTTAAGAAAGTTGATTAATTCTTGATAAGAATAAGGCAAGCGAAAATAAACAATAAACTCTTCTCTGCTACAGGCCCACTCTACACTAATTCCTTCAATGGTGGTGGGTCTTAATATTAGAACATCAAAGTCTGTTTCCAAAAGCTTTGCCAATTCCTGTACATGCTTTTCTGTGCCACCGCCCTTCGCATGGGTAATAAAAAGCAATTTTTTATGCTGAGAGCACATTAAGCGAGCAGTATCAATCCGCCGCCGCAAGATCCGTACTGGATCCTTAACACAAAAATCATCCACAATCGTGAAATAATGTGGATGGTGTTCCATTAATACTTGCTGGGCTGCTCCACATAATTCTTCAGCTTTGCCGCCAAAAGATACTCTGCCTTGGTGATAAACAAAAACGTCAGCGCATAAAAAATGCTTGAACCCGAGATCTAGGGCTCGCATGGAAAAATCGTTTTCTTCCCCATACCCCTGTTTAAACAGGGTAGCATCGAAATAGCCAACCTGATTCAAACAATACCGTGTGATATACATGCAGAAGCCTACAGCAGTAGGTATCTCTATAGATTGGCCTGCATTGATTTCAGCAAACAGTTTGTCCAATGATTCCAGAGACCAATTTTCAGGCAATGCGTTATCTTTAGCAAATCGCGGATAACTACAAATCGTTGCATTATTAGAAAATGGCGTCACTGTACCAATCTGTGGATCGTTGTAGGCACAACGGCGCAGCCGATCCAGCCAGTCGCCGTGCACTTCGGTATCGCTGTTGAGCAATACCACATCGCGTTCAGAATGTAGCACCATGCCGCGGTTGACCGCGTTGACAAAGCCGGTATTAACCGGGTTTTCTAAAAGAGTGAAAGCACCGGTTTCCGCTTGTTGCCGCAGAAAAGTGCTCAACTCCGATTCCGGGCTGCAATCGTCGATCACCACGATTTCGCAGGCGGTCTGCTGAGGAAACGCCAGCACGCTCTCCAAACAACGCCGGGTTTCATCTAATCCGCGATAAACCGGAATAATTACATCCACCACCGGCGCACTGGCCATAGTGGACTCTATGCTGTCAGCGATCACGCAAGCTGCTCCCGAGCAGGTTCAGAAACATCGTCGGAGCCAACACGCAATTCGATATTCAACATCGGAATACCCACCAACCCTTGGTGAACGCTGCTGGCGTGGGACTTGAAAACCAGCACGTCGTTACACCAACTATGAATGATGTGGTCCTGTTGGGTACCGGAAGCCGCCGCGATGTCCACCGCATAATCCCCGACTGGCAACACCGGCATGCGGAAGGTAAAGCGCGCGGTCAGTTGCTGGCCGGTGGTCACCCGAAGTGGCGCGGTGGCATAGCTCAGATAGGTATTATCGCCAAACAGGTTCTGACCCAAGCGATCCTTGACGAAAAAGCCGATGATCGGATTTTCGAGATCCGTCAGAATCCGGGTCAACACCACCAGGGTGACCAACTCACCGCCGACGATCCAGTGCAGGCTCTGTCCCTGTCCGTCCTCGAAACCGGCATCCAGAATGTGGACGGCGCCGGTACCGTAACCCTCGGTTTCACGACGAAAACTAAACAACTCCAAATCGTTGCGAAAACGGGTCTGATTCAGAAACGCCAGTCGCTGATCCACCCGCTCCACCGGAGCATGCGGGGCAACCTCGGTGGCGGGCCGTCGTGACGACGGCGCTATCGAAACGCTCGTACCCTGAGATTCGCGCAAGGTCGCCAAGTAGTGCTCGCAGACCTCCTTGGCCGGACCCGATTCGCGCACCTGTCCCTGTTCCAGCCATAACGCGAAATCGCAGAGATTGACCACCGCCGCCGTGTCGTGGCTGACGAAAAACAAGGTGCCATGCTCCTGAAACTTGCGGAGAAAGCGCATGCATTTCTGCACGAAAAACATATCGCCGACCGCCAACGCCTCATCGATGACCAGGATGTCAGCGCGGACATGGGCGGCGACGGAGAAAGCCAACCGTACCGCCATGCCGCTGGAATAGGTCTTGACCGGTTGGTCGATGAATTCACCAATGTCGGCAAAGGCCAGAATCTCGGGCAGGTAGCATTCGATTTCCGTGTCGTCGAGACCGAGAATCGCGGCGTTGAGATAGACGTTCTCGCGGCCAGTAAACTCTGGATTGAAACCGGTACCCAGTTCCAGCAACGCCGCAACCCGACCTCGCACCGCCAGCGTACCGATAGTGGGTGCCAGTGTGCCGCAAAGCATCTTGAGCAGGGTGGATTTACCGGAGCCGTTCCGGCCGATCACCCCAACCGTCTGGCCGCACTGAACCGTAAACGACATGTTCCGCAAGGCCCAGAACTCGTGGTAGTAACGGCGCCGACCACGCCATAGCATCTGCTTCAGGCGGTCCTGCGGTTTCTCGTAGATCTGGTAGCACTTACCAACCTCATTCACCTCGATCACGAACTGCTCTTCGATTGAGCGGTCGCTCACTGGTTCAGAGGACATCGGCGAATCCCCTGCGAGTTCGGGCAAACCAATAGGCACCCAGCAACGCCACCAACAATCCCACGCCCAGGCAAAACAGGTAGGGCATCCAAGCCGGTGGTTGGTTAAATAGAATAATCCCCCGAGTCTGTTCGATCATCAGCGCCAGCGGATTGAACTGGAACCAGTATCGGACGGCTTCCGGCAGGGCGCTGACCGGATAGAACACCGGACTCATGAACATCAGTAGTTGTACCAGCGGTACGATCAACTGCTGGATATCGCGAATATACACTCCCAAGGCAGCCAGAAACCAACTCAGACCCAACGCAAGCAACAGCAGCGGCAACACCATGACCGGCAACAGCAACACCGTCCCGCTCAGGCCGCTACCCAGTGTCTCCTGCAACAGCAGAATCACGGACAATGTGGCGGCCAGTGTCAGCAAAGCGGAAGTAGCCATCACCGCCGGTAACATCTCCAGTGGGAAGATGACGTTCTTGACATAATTCTGGTGCGCCAGGATCAGTCCAGGGGCACGGCTGAGGCATTCGGCAAGAAAATTATAGAGCGCCATGCCGACAAACAGGATCAACGCCAATTCGCTCAATGAACTGCCGCCACGCTCGCCCCAACGGAGTTTAAAAATCACGCCGAAAAAAAAAGTGAATACCAGCAGCGACAACAGCGGCAGCAACAACGACCACAGCAGCCCCAGATAGGAGCCTCGATAGCGCTCGGCGAAATCCCGCTTTAACAGTTTCAAGAACAACTGGCGTTGCAGCCAAGACTCGCGCAGGGGCCGGTACAGTAGCCAATCCTGCCCAAATTTGGGTTTGGTATTCGCCGGGGGCATCAAATTGAACACCGATACAGCTTTAGTCGACTTCAGTTGAGAATTGCACGATCGACGCCATGAGCTCCACCCAGGTTCACGGGCTGGGCAATGCCGGCACATACAGCGGAGCGGGTGGTAGCTTTTGTATGTCGCGCTCCCACATCAATTCGTAAGCGCGTTCGAGATGCCGGGTAAAACGTTCGGTGTCGAACAATGGGGTTCGCAAGCGATTGTACGCCAGCTTGTCCCGCAGCGCCGCCAGTTCCGTCGGCTGGGTTGCCAGCCGCACCGCCCACTCCTCGTATTCCACCAGCGAGTGGGTGATGAGTTCCGGCAAACCCACTGCATGCAGCAGGCTGGCGGCCACCCGCGCCGGGAATGTTTCACCCAGGCAGGTCAACACCGGCAACCCAGCCCACAAAGCGTCGCTAGCGGTCGTGTGCGCACCGTAAATACGGGTATCGAGAAAGAGATCGGCTAAACGGTGACGTTCGAGATGACGATCCTTAGGCAAACGATTGGCAAACACTAGTCGCTCGCCAACGATCCCGCAGACAGCAGCAGCTGCCCGCAGATTATCCCGAACCTCCTCGTTTTCAGAGTACAGCCACAATACCGAGTCGGGTACACGACGGAGGATACGCATCCAAACCGAGAACAGGACCGGTTCGAGTTTCTGAATCTGGTTAAAACAGCAGAAAATGAAACCTTGTTCCGGTAGATCCTGGTCCATCCGTCGGATACCGGTTTCAGCAATCTCCTGCCAGCGGTCGTTAACCTGGTAGCATTCGGGTAGATATACTGGATTTTCACTGAAACAGCACCTTAATTCCGCTGGCAGCACAATGGGGTCGGCAATGATATAGGGCATGAAGGGCGCACCCATGGTACCAGGATATCCCAGATAGCTGACTTGTACGGGAGCCGGTTGCAAGGCGAAGACTTCTGAGCGAGCGTAGGCCGTATACCCCATCAAATCGATCAGAATATGAATACCATCAACATGGATACGCGCTGCAATATCGGCATTACTCGCGCCGGCCAAATCCACGAACCGATCTGCATCCGCCTTGATGCTCTGGTAGTAATCACTTCCGTCATCGCCACAGAGAGCATAAATGCAAGTTTCAAAACGTTCCCGGTCGTGCAGCCGGAATAGACCGCGCATCAGATGAGCAGTGGGATGGTTGCGAAAATCCGCCGATACGTAGCCAATTCTAAGTCGCCCGGCAGCTACTACCGGATGGGAAAACGCCAGTTGCTGGCGCGCGGCTGCCATGCCCTCGGCTAGAAATTTGCCACGACTATGGGCGATAGCCGTTGTCAGTCCGGGTGAGAAAGGCAATAGCAATGACTTAAACGGTGGGATCGGGGTGGATTGTTCCGCAGTAAGCATTTGCGCGATCAGATCCCGTGCCCGCTCGATAGTCGCTTCATATTCCCGCCAATCACCCCGCTCCAAACGCTTCAACCTAAAGGCTAGATATTCAGCGCATGGCTCCGGATCAGCCACCAATGCATCCAGCGGCATACCATAAACCTCATGGCATCCCCGGAAGGCACGGAAAGCGTCTTCGTCCAGCTCGCGAGCAGTCGCAAAAGCTTGCCGCGCCTCTTCAAACCGCTCCAATCCCGCCAAGGCCCCCGCCTGATTGGCATAGATCTGCCAATCGCGCACACCTTGCCCCAGCAATTCCCGCGCGCGCGCCAGCGCTTCGGCAAAACGCTGCAAGCCGTTCAAGGCCGCGATTCGATTGATTGCGGCCTGGTTTTGATTCGGCTCCAACACTAAAGCGTTCTCGACCACAACCAATGCTTCGGCGTAATTCTCGGTTGCCAGCAGAATGGCCGATTTTGCCGTCCAAAGTAAGGCGTTTGTCGGGTGTTCGATAAGCGCCTGTTCGATCAAAGTGCGGCCAGCATCCCACTCGTTGCGACCAAACAAAATCTCAGCCTTAAGCGATACCGCCTCGGGCTGGTGAGTCGTGGTCGCCAGCACAGCATCCAGGTAGGACTCCGCTTCGGCAACACGCTGCAAACCCATCAGGACTTTTGCCATGGCCAACTTCAGCATCGGGCGATCAGGGTATCGGGACAACGCCTTGTGCCCTTCCGCCAGCGCTTCCGCAAAGCGGCTCAAACCCAGCAGCGCCTGTACCTTGATTTCTAGGGCATCTGGATTGAAAGTATCGAAGGTCAATACAGTCCACAGGGTCGTCAGACAGGACTCATAATTCCGTAGCGCCAACAAGGCAACAGCCTTATTGATCAAGCCCTTAATATGACGCGGTTTCAGTTGCAGCAAGCGATCCGCAGTCGCCAGCGCTTCTTGAGGCTTGCTCAGACTCAACAACGCAGCAGTTCGGTTAAGCAAGGCAATAATTGCATCCGGCTGAATTCGCAAGGCGGCATCAGCCGCCTGGATTGCTTCCTCAGGGCATTCCAGCGCAATCAACACCGAACTGCGGTTCATCAGCGCATTGGCATGGTCAGGCGTAGATACTAATAGCCGGTCGAATACTTCCAACGCCACACGCGACTGCCCCATGCCGTGCAGCGCCACTCCGCGGTTCAATTGCGCGGCGGTATTGGCTGGATCGTTCCGCAGAACCCGCTCCGTCAGCGGTAGAACTTCGGCGTAACGCTGCTGGCTAAGCAGCGCACCCGCTTTACTGTTGAGCGCCTGAAGGTGATCCGGCGCGAGGATCAACGCAGCATCGGTCGCTTGGATAGCCTCCGCGTAGCGTCCCATCTGGCTCGCCGCCGCCGCCCCAATCAGATACGGTTGCACTTGTTGTGAATTCAAGCTTAGTGCCTTGGCAACAGCCTGTCTGCATTCTGGAAAGCGCCGCAACCGCAGACAGGTCACCGCCAAACCGGACCATGCTCTAGCATCATTAGGATTTTCTTGACAGATCCGGGCATAGAGTCCGCGCGCCTCTTCATAGCGGTGCAGGTCTAGCAGCCCACTCGCCTGATCGAGCGAAACCTGAATCTTACTCGGTTCATCCATCATCATTCTTGATCGCACCCCCGGACGCTCAAGATTTATTCTGAGTTCGAGGTTTAGGAGTTTGGTGGTACCACTCGCCATCAATCAAGACCCATTCCTCGGTGAGAGTCTGCTGGGTCCAGCCGAATGACCCAACCTCGATTTTACCCTGAAGCTTGACCGAGGCTCGATCACCCTCCACTTTTGTCTCTAGAATCTGGACCTCGCGAACCGGCAGTCCGCCGATCTGTCGGTACTGATCGGGCGTCAACCAGCCACCGGGTCGGGCCGCTGCCTCTAGACTATACACCGTCTGGAGGTCATTAACTGAACGGGCGGTCCAATAACGCTGGACTCTATGCTCCAGCGGTTTGCCCGACTGAACCTGGGACGGATTCGCCTGTTCCAGCGTCTTCTCGTTCACAACAACCCCAAATTCCTGGGCCAATGTTTTTAGATAGCGATCTCGCGCCTGACGTTGCTGTTCTAGCTGCCATTGCGCCACGACCTTGGCACGCACCGTCTCAAAAGCAGCAATCAAAGGAGCCCGCCAGTCGGTCATCAACAATAGTTCATAACCCACCGGCGACTGCACAATGCCGGTACGCTGACCGGGCTGCAAACCGCGCACGGCGTCCCGCAACCAAGGCTCGGCGTTGCGAGCGACAAAACCTCGTTCCGCTCCAGTATCGCGGGCACGTGGATTTTCGGTCAGTTCTGCCGCAACCTTGGAAAAATCTTCTCCTGTCTCAAGCCGCCGCATGGCCTGTTCGGCCCGTTGTCGGGCTGTGGGACCTCTCGATTGATCGCGGTCGTTGCGGAACTGGATTTGTACCAGTCGGACCAGTTCGGGGATACCGAACTGCTCTCGGTTCGCATCGTAATAAGCTCGCAGCACAGTCTCATCCGGCGGTGGCGGCACCGGAAAATACCGATCCTCAAGCAACTGCAGGTCCACGATATGTCCTTCCTGTGACACTAACTTTAAAGCCGATTTTTCCTGTTCAATCGCTTTCCTGAGCAACTCTTCCTCAATTAGGAGTCGTAAAATCTTGATCTGACCCACCTGAGTTTGCAATTCCTGACCAAATCCACCTTGTAAACCGAATTCTCGCAGGTCTTTAATAGTGATCGCATGATCGCCCACATGGGCCAAAACATAAGCAGGATCAACAGTCAGCGCGATATTACGTTCGGCGGCCGAAGCCGGATTCGAACGATCATCCTTCCGCCCCACTGTCTGATTAGGCATAACCTCGGCGACGGACTTTGTATTCCCCAAATTTGTTGCTTCCTGCCAGAGCGGCCCATATAGAATTTGCAGTGAATTTTTGAGCTTGCCAAGTACTACGATCAAGTCAATCTCACCGTCGCCGTCCACATCCTGGAGCTTCAGCTGCTTGACGCTACCATCCAACGGTATCTCAATCGTTTTATACTGATAGGGACTGCCGGTTTCAATCCGGTAGAACACCAGTGACTGCTCGGTGTCGGTTGCTAGCAGCCAGCTTCCATCCTTGACCTTGGCTATCGCCAAAAAGGCAGGCCCCCAAGCCTGGCCGGGAACCAGCAGTTCCGGCCCCGGCGTGAAATGGCCATTACCCTCGTTTAAAAGCACCGCAATTCGGCGTTCTGATTCCAAGGGCAGTAAAATATCAAGCGCACCATCACCATTCAAATCCGCCACCACCACATGGCGGGGCGCGCCGACCGGCGCCGTCCAGACCACCACTGGCTTGGGAAGTTGGCCGTTCTTGGGGTAATCAACTCGCCATAGAGTCCGTGAATTCCGGGTGGTATACAGCAGTTCCACAATACCATCGCCATCAATATCAGCGGCGGTCACCGCACCTGGGACGCTGTGTTGTGGTACTCCCAAGGTATATTCCGCATCTACGCCCGCGGTGTCAGCCTGAAAATTTTTTAGCAGGGTCCAGCCGGGGCCTTGATAGGGCATTACAGCCAGTGATGTACCCCAATTCGGCCAGGAAAACGCCGTAGTTGCAACCGATCCGCCTTGCGGCCGGCTCGCGATTTCCCGCAATCCCTTCTTGCCGTCCGGCGCCAGCACTTTCAACTGCTCGTCGCCCTCGGCATTCAGTACATAGCGATGCTCGTTCCCGGGCAGACGAGTCAACCCGTTGGCATGAAACCCCAGTACCTTCGTGATCGGTCCAGCTTCAAACTGGCGTGACGCTTTCTGGTAAAGCACCTGTACCGTTTCCGCATCGCGATTGGTCACAATCAAATCGCTGTGACCATCCATGTCCATATCGTCCACGACTACAGCAAATGCTCCTCCAGTAAAAGGTAATGGTTGGAACATTGGAGAAGAGGGTGACGTCGGCTCTGTTGCTTCTAAGGGTGGCGCCATCAGCAAAAATGCACTTACCACTAGCAGAACAGGAAACAGGAATCGCACAAAATTGGAAATCTTCCGCATGACCGCGCCCTCACAGACTTCAAGCAAATACTACCGTGCTACACCTAGGAATTTCTTCACGCTCAAAAAGAAACGGTGCCTTTCACAAGGCACCGCTCTGGGAAAACTAGCTGACTAAGGATCAGAATTGATATTCCGAACCTTCAGTAGCCATCTCAGTCTGGAGCTGCGCAGCATTGTCACCAGCGCCCAAGCCCAGCATATTGAACACCACACCGGAAGAACTCCACTCTATGCCGCTCTGGACCTCGGGAATTCCAAAGCGAATGATTCCCGTATTCTTAACGGTGAAGCCGTCCTCATCTTCCTCATGAATCATGCCTGGGAATTTGGGCGTACCAGGCGTGCTGGTGATAATATTCAGCTCATATGGGAAAGTCACAGTGAACGAGCGCTGGTAAAGCTGCTGACTGTCATAGGTCTCGCCAGCCGTACTGCGGAGCGCGCTAGTGGGCGCGTTACTGTTGAACCAGAACACCATGTTGTTCGCCGTCGCCAAGTCAGGATCCAGGAAGTAACGGAGGTAGACATCCCGCACCTGCCGAACCGCGTTATTGGTATAGTCGATACCGCTCACCAGACGACTGGTATGTGGATAACCCGTAGTCAGATCCTTAACAAGATTGATCCAGAAACCGCCGGGCTGGCCCTCCGAGCCTGAACATGTGTATGCCGATGGCGCGGTATTAGGAGTTACATCAAAGGTACATACCGGATTCGACACCACGGGAATAAACGCTTGCGATGCCCAGTTGCCCTGAATCTGATATGCATGACCATACAATGCAAATTTTGGCATCCCAACGACACTATTCTGCCCCGAAAGCTGCTCGGAGTCGAATGTATTGTCAACAAACAGCATATAGCCCGGGTGATTTCCATCACCCAGGTACGCCGTCGCCGGATCGTCCTTGATGGTATTGCACCAGTCAAACCGAACGAAATCGTTATCGGTCACATTAATAACACCATCCAGTTCATGCTCGCTCTTGGTGTTATAAAAATACCAATGCACTTGACCGCTTCCAGAACGCGTGCGGGATGGCACTGTAGGGGTACCACCCGGCTTCACATTAGCCAGACCTGCTGGCGCCGGCAGATACTCGCCGTTCACATCAACCAGCCCCAGCCGCGTTTTCCAAAACGTGATCAAACCGATCAGGGTATTTTTTTGCTGTGAGATATCACTGTTGAGGTCGCAAGTCACATACGGCACCAGCAAGACATCACCAGCCGCAGACAACTGAACCGTCGCGTAACTGGCGGATGAAGCCAGCAGGGCACCGGCGACTGCCGCAGCGGCACCAACCTTCTTAAATTCACGCACCATTTTGAGGCTCCTTAACAAGTAGCAAGGGAGAAGCATCATTCAAGAGAAGTCTCAACGACAGGGTAAACTGTACGTTGAAAACATGGATAAGTCAACCAAACAACACGTGATGGCGAAAAAACAACAATCCTTTGTTCATGCCACCACAAACCCCTATTGGTTATAGACTATAAGTGTAGTACACGACCATGTCAACCATACAACAAGCTATACCAAAAAAACAACAAAACTTTCACCCCACCCCGCATTCCATCACAAGACCCTTTACAACAGCAGGACTCAGCCCGCAGGCTGTTGGATCAAGGGCGCAAGCTCCTGCATCTTACGCTTGATCTCCTCGGTCACCTGATCGGCTTCCTGGCTGTTCTCGACCACCCGTGGAGTAATCAGCACGATCAACTCGGTACGGTCCAACGTTTCCGCAGTGTTGCCGAACAGCGCCCCCAACACCGGAATCTTGTACAGTATCGGAAATCCGCTCTGTGCATCGGAGCGATTGTCACGAATCAAGCCCCCCAGCACCAGTGTCTGGCCACTCTTGACCACTACTTTACTGGTCACGCTACGCTGCAAGAACGAACGCGACGAGACAGTTTGGCTACTACTTTGGGTAGTTTCCACCAACGGCCCCAAGTCGATCACTTCCTGCTTGATTTCCATATTCACCATGCCGCCCGAATTGACCCGAGGCAATACCTCCAGTAGTACACCAGTATCTTTATATGTCACACCACCCGAAGTGGTCACGTTATTCGTGGTGGTCGTACCGTTTGGAATCGGTTGCTGGGTACCCACCCGGATTACCGCCTGCTGGTTGTCCACCACCATCACATGGGGCGATGACAGCACTTTGACCTTGGAATCGTTGGCCAAGGTATTCAGCAAACCGCGCACCAACCCAGCGCTGTCGGTAATCGCATAGGAAAAAGCGCCAGTTGCTTGACCCGACAGCACGTCATTGACCGTCAGGTCGTTCGCGCTGATCCCGAGCGAACCCGTGCCGGTATGACTACTGCCCACATCATTGGTAAAAAACCATTGCAGGCCGTACTTCAAGTTGCCGGTCAGGGTCACCTCGGCGATGGTGGCCTCGATCAGCACCTGGCGGGGCGTGACATCCAGCTTTTGCAGCGTGCCGAGGATCCGCTCGTAATTCTGATTGGTGGCCCAGATCAATAGCGAGTTGTTTTCGATATCGGCGACGATACGAACTTCCTCCATGCCCGCGCTGGGTCCACCCGAACCAATGGCGCTACCTCCAGCGCCAGCGCTAGCCGCACCACCGGAACGCCCACCCGCGCCACCGCCACCCACTGATGGCGTGGAACTCCCAAGCCCGGACGTTCCCGTACCCGACGTACTCGAACTGCTAAGCCCGGAAGACGACGAGCCGGACAGCGTCGACTTGCTACTGGAACTCGAACCACCTGTCTGGCCCGATCCGCTCGATAGCTGCGATGATTTCAAACCTGGCGCCAGATCCCCTCCTCGGCTTGCGCCACCGCTGCCACTAAGGTTGAATAGACCGTTGAGCAATTCGGCCACGTAGTCCGCCCGGCTGTTCTGCACCTGATAGACATACAACCGTTCGCCACCGATGCCATCCAGACGTTCGATCCAGATGGCCGCCTCCTTGAGATATTCCAACTGGGGCGTAATCACCAGCACTGCATTCAATTTGCTGAGCGGTACGAATTTAAGCATCCCCGCGATGGGTGTTCCGGAACCTTCACCCAAAAATTGATTCAACTCCCCGGCCAATGCCTGACTGTCCACATTGCGCAGTCGGAACATGCCGATGGACATACCCTTGAGCCAGTTCACATCGAAAGTATCAATGGTGCTTTGCGCGTTGGCCAATTCTTGCGGAGTTCCAGCCAAAATCAATAAGTTGCGAATTGGGTCCGCTCGAAGAACACCTCCTTCGGGCAGGAACGGCGTGATGATCGTTTGCATCTCGGTGGCGCTCACATAGTGTAGGGGCACGATCCGCACGCCATACCCCAAACCACCCTGTCCCAACCGTGGCGTCAAAATTCCTCTCTGCACAGCACCCGCAGATGGAACGATCCGGTATACCTCACCTTCGCGAATCAGAATCGCGTTACTGGCGCGCAGCAGCGTCTCCAAGGTCGGCAACAACTGATCCCGCGCGAGCGGTCGACCGGTTTGCACGGTCACTTCACCTTGCACCTGCGGGTCAACCGTATAGTTTGCCTTGAGGGTGTCGAAAACGACTTTAACGACGTCACGAATATCGGCCTCCTCGAAATTGAGAGTGACTTCGCCAGACTTGGTGCGGGTTATCGGTATCGGCTTGGAGGCTGTCTTCCTATCGATGAAGTTACCCGTCCCTGGCAGGATCATCGTGGTGCCGGCAGTCATCGCGGCATTATCCTGGTCGGTGAACGGCGGGCGGACCGCGGATGGCAACGGCGCCGAGGTCAGGTGAAGCGCTTCGCCAGCGGTGGGCGCGGCCGGCTCCACCGAGTCTTGAGCATTCTGGTCAGCGGGCATCGTCGTGCATGCGCCGAGCAGCAACACCAACAACGCGCAAGCCAGCGTAAAACATACTTTTTTCATGGAAACAAAGCCCTTATCCATTATTTTGTGGCGGCGGCGTAACAACTGGCGGTGGGGGTGCACCAGGTTTTGGCGCCATCGCAGGTTGGCCAACCGGCCGCGCATTCCGGCCGCGCCGCGTACCAGACTGGCGGGCGCGCGAACCTATCGGTTTTTGCGGGCGCATCAACGATAATGCCTGAGTTGACTGGCCCTTACGTAACACGACCCGGTCGGAGAAAATGGCCTCCAACCGCCACTCGCCTATCGTCTCCCCCGGACCAATCCGTACCGTCTTGGCGTTGGGTTCTTCGGATCGCAATAAAGCCTTTTTTGCACTAGACGTAATCATCACACCGAGCAGCGTCAGTTTCTGTTCCGGTCCTGGGGGAGCAGGTGGTTTTTCTGGCGGAGCCTCCTCAGTAGGAGGAGGTTCCGGCTGGCGGGCAGCAATAAACAGCGGATGCAAAATGATCTCGCCATACTGATCCAGCGGTGGCAACTGAAAGAGTTGCATTGGCTCCACTGACGGCAGTTCCGGGGGCCGGCTCGTGGCAAATGTCGCGGGCAGGCGCGGCGAGTGCGTGAGTTGCCAGTACACGACGGCGGCGGCGCCCACACCAACCAGCACCCATAGCAATAAGCCGATATTTCTGGCCGTCATTTAGCCATCCTCCTTGCGCAGGTACCCCGAGATTTCAAATTGAATATTCAGTTGCACCCGGGTATAACCGGCCAACCGGCCGTTGGGTAGGCGTTGACGGACTGCCCGCGCCGACACATCCAGATTGTCGACGAACAATAGCGGCGTCTGCGATTCAAGGTCGTACAGAATTTTCTGCAAGATTTCGGTATCCCCACTCACGGTCGCGTTGACAGCCACCTTCACGGCATTCCCTTCCTCGACCGGCGGCAGTGCTTGCGTACTGCGCAGGGTCCCACCGGCCGCCTCGACGACGGCCTTGACGCGCTGCTGCAGATCGGCGGCGGCCAGGGGGGGCGCGGATTGCGGCAGATACTGAGCGGTTATATTGCGGTCCTGCTGGATTTTGGCGATCAACTGCTGGATCGGCTCGCGGCTGGCGGCCATTCGCTCAAGCTGCTCCAAGCGACCCTGTTGCTGTTCAAAACGCTCCCGATAGAAACGGTAGCGAGCAACCAGCACATGATCCACCACCAAATAGAGGGTACCAACCACCACCAGCAACAGCAGCGCAAATGCTCCCAGACGTTGCCCCCAACCCGGCGCCGTCGCGATGGTCATCGCGACTCCCTGCCGATATGCGCACCCAGCAGGAAACGCTCTTTGCTGGTTCTCGGATCTGTGGTGACCGGCGACAAAAATCTAGCGCTGTCCAGCAAATCGGACGCTTCGAGAATACCGACCAGCGCCGATGCCTTGGTGGACTGACCGTTGATCTGCAAGCTATCCCCCTTGATCTGCAATCGTTCCACCCAGGTGTCCGCCGGCAGGATCAGGGTCAATTCCCGCAGCAGATCCACCCGAGTCGGAATCGCTTGTTTTTTCTCCGCCAGCATCCGGGAGGTTTGCAGGGTCCGATCCAACTGATCGCGTAGGGTCATGGCTTGATTCGCCGCCGCCTGGAGCCGGTCACTCTTGGCATTCGCTTGGAGCAACAGCGCACGTTGCTGCCAGATCGGCAACACTGAAGCCACCACGACCAGCAACAGACTGGCGATGATCACCATCGCCCGCACCCGCTGTTCCCAAAGACCGCGACGCACTCGCTGTTCCGGCGGCAACAAATTCAGGTCGGAATCGGCACCCACCACGTCCAGCACGTCTGGCAACAGTCCTTGGTGTCGCAACTGAAGCAGCACCGGATCCACCGCTACTCGCGGCAGCGCGGTCAACTCGACCCGCAAACGGCGCTGTTCGGGCTGACGCTGCAACACACGGGCATGGTAGTACACCTGATCAGCGGCAAACGGCGTCAGGCGGTCCATCTCGAACCTCGCCACTTGGCGCAAGTTCTTCTCGGCAGCCAAAGGCAGCGACAGGGTCCGTGCCAACGCTCGGTCAGCTGGAAAACGCAACACCAATTGTCTGGCTTTCTCTACCTTAAACCATCGCGCCACCAGCCGATCATTGGGCAATGTCCGATCCAACCGCTCCAGGATCTGGTTTTGTCCGGATTCTTCGCGCGACAACACATACCCATTTTCATCCACCGTGATAACCAAGCGCCGCGACGAACCGATCAACCAGCGACGGATACTGGCCGGCAACCAAGCCAGCAGGCCATCCCGCCACCAGCGCCAGAATGCATTCCAGCTCCAGTGGGGGTTGATCGTCAAAGCCTGTAAACGAGATGAATTCAGCGACAAAGCCATGCGCTAATGCCTGTTCTCCGAACTAAAAGACCACATAAAAGTTGCGATTATGGCGCATAAGGATCAATAGAGGTAAGAGGCGCTTCTGTTCGGCTTCCCCAATAGAAACCACTTTTCAGCTCCCAGCGCGCCATGCTAGCACCCGCGGATTCCGCTCGGTGGCTACACTCCGCCCGTCGATAACGGCTTTTATGGTCACGGACGTTCCACTCTCCGTCTCGGCCGTAACGGCAATATGATAAATGTTCGCACGACTCGGGGAGAAAAAGGATTGACCATCGCCGGATTGCAGCGGGGGCGGAGCCGATCCGTCAGTGACGGCGCTGGCGCGCGCCTCCAGATAATCGGCCACGGTCCGCTCGTCCAAACCCAGGGCTTGCAGCAAACGGGCGGGCGCCAGTTCCGGATTCACGCCGGTGTGGTAGGAAAACACCGTCTCCACATCGGCGATCCGCTCGTAGAGCGCTTGGGTCATTCCCAACACCTCCCCTAATTCCTCGATACTCTCGAATGGCGCGTTCTTGGGTCCGGGCCGACCAGCGGCGCGATAATCGCCGCTTTCCGCGCCGTGAGGCAGTGGTTGATCGTCTGGATCGTGCCAGTCCTGGATGGCGTCCGCCAAACGGTCCTGGTCCTGAGGATCGACACCGGCCGCGGATAACAAAGCCTTGAGCAATTCGGAGTTGGCGGTGTTGAGATTCACCAAGCCGCCGGCGTCCACGACCTGGATTCGCAGCCGACCGCCCCCGAAAGACCATGCGCGCCAGTCACCGTTCGGTGGCCACTGTTTTTGCGCCTCCGGATCCAATTGCCAGGCCAAGGCATAGGCCATGCCGGCTTCGGCCAAGGCCTGGGCTTGCGCGCGTTCGACCGTACCGGTCGCCAAGCGCGTTTCGATTCGCATGGAATAGGCAAAACCGCCGGCCATCACCGCCAACAAGGTCATGATCCACAACACGATGACCAGCACCATGCCGTTTTCATGAGCGTCGGAGCGTTCGACCCACCCTTCGCGATCGGTGACCATCAGCGCGGTCCCTCGACCAACGCTACGACCAAGTCGGGCCAGGATTCGCCCCGTAGTGTCAGGTTCAGTCGCACCAACAGTGGTCGCCGCTCGGTGCTAGTCCAGTCAGCGCGCCAACGCGGCGGCTCCTGATCGTTATCCCGCTCTGGACCAAAATACGCCCATTCCACGGCGGATACTCCCTCCAGCAAAACGTTTACCCGCTCTTCGCCCGCAGCCGGATCGCCCGGTAAATACAGCCGCTGGCGCAGTTGCAACTGACCATCCGCCATGCCAATCCACATCCGGTATAGCCCGCCTTGACCCAGGCGAGCCGGCATCGGTGCCACAAACTCGATTCCTTCCGATCGGCCGGCGAAGACCACGGACCTTTCCCGCCGGTCATTATTGGTCTCGTAAACGGTCATCGACTGCGCCAATTGGCGGCGCAGGAACTCCTGCGCCGACCGCAATCGATTGCTTGCCTCGGCACGCCGCTCACCACTGTCCCAACCGTTCAAACCCAGCCGCAAACCACTGTACAGCACCACCATCACCAAACCCATCAGGGTGATGGCGACCACCAACTCCAGTAAGGTAAACCCTTGCTGCCGGCGTTCCGCGCCGCGCATCGCCGTCTTCATCGGCGTCCGCCCGGCGGTTCCAGCGGCGCCAGCCGCAAGGTCTCCAGCACCACCGAACGCGTTTGCAGCAGACTCGGCCAGAACACCTCGACCCGAACCCGATAGGCCTGAACTCGGGTTTTCTCGGCGTCCGGCATATTCTCGGTGTAGGTGTCGATCGTGCCGCGCCAGGAGAACTGGTCGTTGATCGGTCCACTGCGCGTACCCTCGGTCAAAGGCGTTTCCCGGCCAATCGCGGCCAAGATCGATTCGGCATACAGGGTTGCCCGAGTGTAGTCATCAGCCACGCCGGCGTTGCGCAACCCGGTCGCGAATACCTGTAACAACACGCCCAGCGAAATCGAAAGGATTGCAAAGGCAACCAGCACCTCCAGCAGCGAAAAACCGTTCTGCCGTCGACTCCAGCTCACGGCCGCGCGTCCTGCTCGACGATGGCGACAGCGCCGGTCAGCCAATCCACGTTCACGCGATACGCCAGTTTCGGACCGCTGACGGTGATGGAACCGCCGGTGGAACTCCCGTCTGGAAAAAAGCGGATGCCACCGGTGGCGCTGTCAAGCAACTCCGATTGAGCGGTATACAGCTTAAGTGCCACGCTCTCCGGCAGCGCAATCTCGCGCGGATCGCCGGTCACGCCGAAGCGGTGCCGCTCCAGATCGAGAGTCAGCACCGCCTCCTGTTGGCGTACGACCGCTTCGTTGCGGGCATTGCGCAGACCGGCGGCTAGCTGCCGCGCCGCGCCGCGCAGTTCGGTAGCACCGCTCATACCCGAGAGCAGCGGCGGCACCAACGCCACCAACAGCACGCCGATCACCAACACGATCAGAATTTCCAGCAGGGTAAAACCGTGCTGCCCAACCCGCGCCGTCATGCCGTCGCCGTGTCCACGCCGCTCACTGCCAGCTCACTACATCCTGATCCTCGCCATCGCCACCCTCGGCGTTGTCGGCTCCCAACGCATACAAATCGAAAGCCCCACCATGCTGGCCGGGCGAGCGATATTGATAGTCGTTACCCCAGGGGTCCTTGGGGACGAGGTTCTTGCGCAAATAGGGACCGTTCCAGCGAGTCGCGCCCGCAGGCTGCTCGACCAGCGCCAGTAAGCCTTCGGCGGTGGTGGGATAGCGCCCCATATCCAGGCGAAACGCATCCAGCGCGGTGCTGAAATCTTCGATTTGTAGCTTGGCGGTCTTGGTGTTGGCGCCACCCAGATATTTCATGACCTGCGGCCCAACCAGCCCAGCCAGCAAGCCGAGAATCACCAGTACCACCAGTAATTCGATCAGGGTAAAACCGCGCGCGCGGCAAAGATTAGTTGGTTTCATCGATTCGGTCTCACAAAAAGCAGGAAGCAGAGCACAGGGGACAAGGGTCAGGAACGGCAAGAACAGCCGTTCCCCGTACCCTGCTTCCCGCACCTTTTAAAAAGCCAGATCGTTCAAACTGAGGATCGCGACCAGGATGGACATGATGATGCCGGCAATGATCACGCCCAAGCCAAGAATCAAAGCCGGCTCCAGCAGGGTCAGCAATCGCTTGACGGCGGTCTGTACCTCGCCATCGTAGGTATCGGCCACCTGCAGCAACATCTCCTGCAACTGGCCGGTTTCTTCGCCGACCCGGATCATCTGCACCGCCAGCTTGGGGAAACGACCAGCTTCCAGCAACGGATCGGCCAGCCCTCGACCGGTCTTGACGTGTTCGGCCACTTCGCCCAACGCGCCCGCCAGCACCTGGTTGCTCAAAGTCTCGCGGACGATGGTCAGGGCGTTCAACAACGACACGCCATTACCGAGCAGGGTTCCCAGGGTCCGCGACAGCCGCGCGGTCTCCACCTTGGCGATCAGATCGCCAAACAACGGCAACCGCAGAAACCAATCGTCCCAGCGAGCGCGGCTTTCCGGCTGACTCAACTGTCGGCGCGCGATCGCCGACAGCAGCACGAACAAAATCGCCCCCACCCACCAGTAGTAGCGAAACCCATCGCCGACGGCGATCACGATCTGAGTCGCCAGCGGCAGCGCCTTACCGGCATCGGCGAACAGACGCTGAAACTGCGGCACCACGAACGTGAGCAGAATAATGACCGACAGCGCCGAGACCGACAGCAGGATGATCGGGTAGATCAGCGCCGAAGTCACCGTTTCCCGCAGCGCCTGCGATCGCTCCAGGAATTCGGTCAAGCGCTTCAACACCACGTCCAGCGCCCCACCCGCCTCGCCGGCGCGGACCATGTTCAGATAGAAACGTGAAAATACGCCCTGCACCTCCAGGGCATCGGCCAGGGACGAGCCGCCGCGCACTTTTTCCTGCACGCGTTCCAGCACGGGCTTGGCCTGCTCGTCCTCGGTCACACCGATCAGAATGGTCAGCGCCCGATCCAGCGGCATGCCGGCGTGCAGCAGACTGGCCAGTTGCTGAGTGAGCAAGGCAATGGTCTTGCGCGATAATGCCCGCCGTTTGCTGAACAACGGCTGACCGAAACCGCCGCGCAGAAACCCACTCTTGGCTTCGTTCACCGCCAGCGGCAGCAGTCCCTGATCGCGCAATCGGGCAATCGCCGCGTCCAAGGTCGCCGCGTCCAACTCATCGCGCACCACCTCACCTGAGGCATCCACTGCCTCGTAGCGATAACGGGGCATGCGCTACGCCTCCTGCTCTTGCTGGCTGGTCACCCGCAGCACTTCCTCGATGGTGGTCAAACCAGCCACCGCCTTGCACAACCCGTCTTCGTACATGGTGTCCATGCCCTCCTTCTGCGCTGCCGCCTGCAACTCGCCGGCATCGGCGTGCTTGAGCACCATCCGGCGTAGCGGATCGCTCATCACCAGGAATTCCATGATCGCCGCCCGGCCACGATAGCCGGTACCACCGCATTGCTCGCAGCCGACCGGCTTGTACAAGGTGATGTCGCGGCCATCGGAAAAGCGGTGCAGCCGCAATTCATCCGCCAGTTCCGGTAAGGCGGGATAAGGCTGACGGCATTGGGTGCAAAGTAGCCGCACCAGTCGCTGAGCCAGAATGCCATTGATGGTCGAGGTCAGTAAGTAGTCTTCTACTCCCATGTCGAGCAGCCGGGTGATACTGCCAGCCGCATCGTTGGTGTGCAGGGTAGACAACACCAAATGGCCGGTCAGCGCTGACTGCACGGCGATTCCGGCGGTTTCCACATCGCGCATTTCACCGATCATGATCACGTCGGGGTCCTGGCGGACGATGGCGCGCAAGGCGTTGGCAAACGTCAGGTTGATCTGCGCCTTGACCTGGATCTGGTTAACACCTTCCAGTTGGTACTCCACCGGATCCTCAACCGTGAGGATCTTGCGTTCCGGGGTATTGATGGTCTGTAGGGCAGTGTAGAGGGTAGTGGTCTTGCCGCTGCCGGTGGGACCGGTAACCAAGATGATGCCATGCGGCTGGTGCAGCACGTCCAGGAAACGCTTGAGCGTACGCGAGCTAAAGCCCAGCTTGGCAAAATCCAGCACCACGCTGGCCTTGTCGAGGATACGCATCACCACGCTTTCGCCGTACAGGGTCGGCACGGTGGACACGCGCAGGTCGATTTCCTTGCCCTGTGCCCGCAACTGGATCCGCCCGTCTTGCGGCAAGCGCCGCTCGGCGATGTTCAGTTTGGCCATGATCTTGATGCGCGAGATCACCGCCGCCGACAACCGTGACGGCGGCGATTCCACCTCCCGCAGCACCCCGTCCACCCGGTAGCGGATCTTGAGCCGGTTCTCGAAGGGCTCAATGTGAATGTCGGAGGCGCGTGACTCCACCGCGCGAGCGGTCATCAGGTTGACCAAGCGGATGACTGGCGCTTCGCTGGCCAGATCCTTGAGATGCTGGATTTGCTCCTCATCGGTCAGATTATCGGCCAGACCGATGGAGTCGACGATTTGGCCCATGGCCGAACGGCCACTACCGTACAATCGCTCGAAAGCCGCTTCCCACTCCGACGGCATCGCCACCCTTGGCCAGACAGCCTTACCGGTCGCCAGTCGCAACGCCGCCAGCACATAATCGTCGGTGGGGTTGGCCATCGCCACCGTCAACCCCTGCTCGTCCTCGAACAAGGGGATGGCCCGCGATTCCTTGAGAAAGCGCGCGGAAACGCCACTGTTGGTCACCGGCGTGTCGGGATAGTCGGCGGGCTGCACCAGCGGCAGCTTCAATTGCGTGGACAGCGCTTCGGCCAGATCACGCTCCGACACCAACCCCAACTTGACCAGCAGCGAGTCCAGATTTTCGCCCGTGCCTTCCTGCACGCGCCGGGCACGCTGCAAATCGGCATCGGCCAGTTTCTGGTGCGCGACCAGCAATTCGCCCAGATCAACTGGCATACAGGGCAAACAACATGGCGGCCAATCCTTCCTGCCACGAACACGGCTGGATACCGAACGCTGCAGTCAGCCGGGCGCAATCCAGTACCGAATTGGCGGGTCGGGCGGCGGGGGTCGGATAATCGGCGGTGGCGATGGCGGTCACGGTTTGCACCGGCAATGATTCATAGGTTCGGGCCTTTTCGATGATCGCACTGGCAAAACCGTGCCAAGTGGTGGCCGGTTCGCCGCAGTAATGGTAGGTGCCCCAACCGGCTCCGGTATCCCACATCGCCTTGGCATCCATCTCGGCGCCGCGCCCAGCCAGGGCCAGCAGCGTATCGGCAATGTCGCCGGCGTAGGTCGGACAGCCGAGCTGGTCGGCCACCACCCGCAGTTCCTCGCGCTCCCGTGCCAGTCGCAGAATCGTCTTGACGAAATTGTGGCCCTGAATCCCGAACACCCAGCTCACTCGCAAGATCAAGTGCCGAGGCAACAACCGGCGCACCGCCTCGTCGCCTTCCCATTTGCTGAGGCCATACACACCCAGGGGCGAGGCCGGATCGTCCTCGACGTAGGGGCCGGTCTTGCGGCCGTCGAACACATAATCGGTGGAAATATGCAGCAACGGGATGTTCAGTCGGGCACAAGCGGCGGCCAGATGCGCCGGGCCGTCGCGGTTGACGGCAAACGCCAGCTCCGGTTCCTGCTCGGCCCGGTCCACGGCGGTGTAAGCCGCCGCGTTGATGACCACAGCCGCGCCGCTTGCGGTCAGGGTCTGGTCCACGGCGGTGGCATCGGTGATATCCAACTCATCCTGATCCCAAGCCAGCACCTCATGACCGAACATGGGCGCGCGGCGGGTCAACTCCCAGCCCACCTGCCCTTTGGAACCGACGATCGCGATGCGCACGGCTCAACCCTCGTAAACCGGCAGATCTTCGGGACGCTGCGCGGCCAGCGACAGGTTACGCTGATCCTTGGCTGACAGCGCAATCCCGTCCCTAATGGGCCAAGCAATACCGATTTCGGGATCGTCCCAGGCGATGCCGCGCTCCGAGGACGGATGGTAGTAATCGGTGCATTTGTAGAAGAAGTCCGCTTCCTCCGACAGCACGCAGAAGCCGTGAGCGAACCCCGGTGGAATGTAGAGCTGGCGATGGTTCAGATCATCCAGCACGCAACCGTACCAGCGGCCGAAGCTCGGCGAACCGCGACGAATATCCACCCCCACGTCGAACACCGCGCCGCGCGTCACCCAAACCAGCTTGCCCTGTGGCTGGGTCAATTGATAATGCAAACCGCGCAGTACGCCACGGCGCGAACGGGAATGGTTGTCCTGGACGAAACGCTCCGGCATGCCAGCCTCGCGGTAGCGCGCTGCTTGCCAGGTTTCCATGAAGAAACCACGCGCATCGCCGAAGACTTGCGGCTCCAGCAGCAATACGCCGGGCAGCTCCGTCACGATGACCTTCATCGCATGTTCCTCCGTTCCAGCAAATCCAGCAGATACTGGCCGTAGCCGTTCTTGGCCAGCGGTGCCGCCAATTGGGCCAATTGTCCGTCGTCGATGAAGCCCATCCGCCAGGCCACTTCCTCCAGGCAGGCGATCTTCAGACCCTGACGTTGCTCGACCACCTGCATGAAATTGGCCGCCGCCAGCAGGGATTCGTGGGTGCCGGTATCCAGCCAGGCATAGCCGCGCCCCAACAGTTCAACGTTCAGTTCGCCTCGCTCCAGATAGACCTTGTTAAGGTCGGTGATTTCCAATTCGCCACGCGCCGAGGGGCGAATGCTCCTGGCGATCTCCACCACCTCGTTATCGTAGAAATACAAGCCGGTGACCGCATAGTTGGACTTGGGTTGCTGGGGTTTTTCCTGGATATCCACCGCTCGGCCTTGGGCATCGAAGCTCACCACGCCGTAGCGCTCCGGGTCGCGCACGTAGTAACCGAACACCGTGGCGCCCCGCTCGCGGGCGGTGGCTCGCCGCAGTATCGCCGACAACCCCTGACCGTAATAGATGTTGTCGCCGAGGATCAGGCAGGTCGGATCGCCACCGATGAAGTCCTCGCCGATCAAAAACGCTTGCGCCAACCCGTCTGGACTGGGCTGCGCGGCGTAATGGAACGCGACACCCCACTGACGGCCATCGCCGAGCAACGCCCGGTAGGCGTCCTGATCGCGCGGCGTGGTGATCACCAGAATGTCGCGGATCTCCGCCAGCATCAGCGTGGCGATCGGGTAGTAGATCATCGGCTTGTCGTAAACCGGCATGAGCTGCTTGCTGACCGAAACCGTCAGCGGGTGCAACCGGGTACCGGAACCGCCGGCGAGGATGATGCCCTTGTATGCCATTCGTTTGTTCTTGATCGGTAGCTGTTAGTGAAAACCTGAGGCAGCCTTATTCGACTGTGACCGACTTGGCCAGATTGCGCGGCTGGTCCACATCAGTACCCTTGAGCACCGCCGCGTGATAGGCCAGCAGTTGCAGCGGCACGGCGAACACGATGGGGGCGATGGACTCGGGCACCGCGCCCAACGACAGTACATGCGTGCTGACGCCGCTGAGATGGGTATCCACCTCGCGATCCGCGAACAGGAACAACTCGCCGCCGCGCGCGCGCACCTCTTGCAGGTTGGACAGCACTTTCTCCAGCAGGTCGTCCTTGGGCAACACGCAGACCACCGGCATGTCGGCATCCACCAGCGCCAGTGGTCCGTGCTTGAGTTCGCCGGCCGGATAGGCTTCGGCATGAATGTAGGAGATTTCCTTGAGCTTGAGCGCGCCTTCCATGGCGATCGGATACTGCGGGCCGCGCCCCAGGAACAGGGCGTGATGCTTCTCGGCGAAATGCTCGGCCAACCGTTCGATGGCGCCATCCAACTGCAGGGCCTCCTCCAGCGCTCGCGGCAGCAGCTCCAGATCGCGGACCAGCGCCGCCTCGGCCTGTTCGCTCAGACCACGCCGTCGGCCCAGCATCAAGGTCAGCAGACGCAACGCCACCAGTTGGGTCGTGAACGCCTTGGTGGACGCCACGCCGACTTCTCGCCCGGCTCTGGTCAGCAGGGTCAACGCCGACTCCCGCACCAATGAACTTTCGGCGACGTTGCAGATGGCGAGGGTGGACAGATAGCCGCGCTCCCGGGCCGCGCGCAGTGCCGCCAGGGTATCGGCGGTTTCGCCGGACTGGGAAATACTGACAAACAGGGTACCCGGCGGCGTCACTCCTCGACGGTAACGGTACTCGCTGGCCACTTCGACCGCGCAGGGCACGCCCAGATTTTCCAGCCAGTAACGAGCCACCAGACCGGCATGATAGCTGGTGCCGCAAGCGATGATATGCACGCCTTGCACCTGCTCGAACAAGGTCGGCGCCTCCGGCCCAAAACCGTCCTCCAGCAAGCGGCCCTGATAGACACGCCCTTCCAGGGTTTCGGCGACCACCGCCGGCTGCTCGAAAATTTCCTTGAGCATGAAATGGCGGTAACCGCCCTTGCCGGCCGCGCCGGCCATTTGCCCGGCATAGGACAACGGCCGTTCCACAGCCTGCCCTTCCCCATCGTAGAGAGTGAAGGATTCCCGCCGCACATCGGCGAGATCACCTTCTTCAAGGAATACGAAGGCCTGGGTCACCGGCGCCAGCGCGAACACGTCCGAGGCGATGAAATGCTCCTCGATACCGATGCCCAGCACCAGCGGGCTGCCGACCCGCGCCGCGATCAGCCGCTCCGGATCGTCGCGACAAATCACCCCCAGACTGTAGGCGCCGGTCAGCCAGGCCACGGCCTGTTGCACCGCCGCCAGTAGATCGCCGGTTTCCCGCATCCGTTGGTCGATCAGGTGGGCAACGACTTCGGTATCGGTATCGGACTCGAACCGGTAACCGGCGGCGGTCAGTTCCTCCTTGAGCTCCCGATAGTTTTCGATGATGCCGTTGTGCACCACCGCCACCGAATCGTTGCTGACATGCGGGTGGGCGTTGCGTTCGCTGGGCTCACCGTGGGTGGCCCAACGGGTGTGAGCGATACCCAGCGAGCCACGCACCGGCTCCCGCCGCAGCCGCTCCGCCAGCGCCTGAACCTTGCCGACCGTGCGGGTCCGGTGCAGGCGTTGGTCGCGCTGATCCAGGGTCACGATCCCCGCCGAATCGTAGCCACGGTATTCCAGTCGCCGCAAACCTTCGAGCAGGATGGGAGTTACGTTGCGTTCGGCGATGGCGCCCACGATTCCGCACATGGATTTCCAACCGGTGAGTTCATGGAGTTAAAGAGAAATAGACTAACGACTTGTCCGCTAGGGGACAAGCCGCACGGGGATTTAAGATTCCAGCACCAACCGTCGGGTATGGCGGGCGATGACCAGTTCCTCGTTGGTGGGCAGTACCCACAACGCCACCCGGCTACCGGGCTGATCGATCCGCCGCCGGTCATGATCGGCGTTGGCCGCCGCATCCAGTTCGATACCCAACCATGTCGAATGGGCGCAGACCTGCTCGCGCACCGCCGCCGCGTGCTCGCCGATGCCGCCCGTGAACACCAGCGCATCCAGCCCGCCCAACGCCGCCGCCAATGAGCCGAGTTCGCGGGCGATACGGTAGCTGAAGTAATCCACCGCCAGTTTGGCGTTGGGATCGGCGCTGGCCAGCAACTCGCGCATGTCGTTGCTGACGCCTGACAATCCCAGTAACCCGGACTGCTTGTAGAGCAGGTTGGTCAAATCCCGGACACCCATGCCGTGCCGTTCGATCAGGTAAAGCAACACGCCGGGGTCCAGCGATCCGCTGCGGGTACCCATCGGCAAGCCTTCCACCGCAGTGAAGCCCATGGTACTGGCCACGCTATTGCCGTCCCGCATCGCGCACATGCTGGCGCCGTTGCCAAGATGCGCCACCACCGCCCGCCCGGTCGCCGCCGTCCCCATGGCCTCGGCCAGCGCTCCGGCGATGTACTCGTAAGACAGCCCGTGGAAACCGTAGCGCCGCACTCCCTCCTCCCGGTAAACGCGCGGCAGGGCAAACAATTGCGCCAGTTCCGGTTGGCTAAAATGGAACGCGGTATCGAAGCAGGCCACTTGCGGCAGATCCGGCTGCACCGCGCCGATGGCACGAATGCCGGCCAGATTATGCGGCTGATGCAACGGCGCCAGCGGCACGAAGGTCTCCAGGCGCGCGACAATCTCCGATGTCAACACTTGCGGATCGCTGTATTCCTCGCCACCATGCACCACCCGATGGCCAACCGCGATCACGTCGGGTAAATCCGGCGAATCCCGCAGCCAGACCAGTAAATCGCGCAGCGCTGCTCGATGATGGTAAACCTCACCGGCCGGTGGTGTCGGTTGGGTGTCGATCACCACCTTCCCAGCTTGATCAAACGCCGTGAAACGTGGGTTGTCGTCACCGATATTTTCCTGCAAGCCCCGGCAAACCAGACTCAGCTCACCGCCGTCCGCCGGCAGGGCAAACACCGAAAACTTGATGCTGGACGATCCGGCATTCAGAACGAGCAGGCCTTGTGGCATCGTGGCTTTCTCCCCAAAAATCGAAGGCTCGAACTCAATCGCCGACTGGCGTCAAGCCGTCGAACCGGCAACCGAGTGCTTGCAAGTAATCGCTGAACCCCTCGCCCAGCTCCGGATGGCGCAGACCGTACTCGACCGTCGCGATCAGATAGCCGAGCTTGCTGCCGCAGTCATGACGTCGACCAGAGAATTCGTAGGCCAGCACCTGCTCCTCGGCCAACAAGGCGGCGATGCCATCGGTCAATTGGATTTCATTCCCAGCTCCTCGCGGAATGTGGGCCAACAAATCGAAAATGCGCGGCGTCAGGATGTAGCGGCCCACTACCGCCAGATTGGAGGGAGCATTCTCTGGCTTGGGCTTCTCGACGATGCTTTCCACATTGTTGAGCCGATTGGCGAAAGGCAAGGGACGAACGATGCCGTATTTATCGGTCTCCGTCTCAGGCACCCGTTCCACCCCCAGGATCGAGCACTGGTATTTGTTGAAATGGCGGGCCATCTGGCTCATCGTCCCACCTTCGCGGGCGTCTTCCTCGATCAGATCATCAGCGAGAATTACCGCGAACGGTTCGTCGCCGACCACTGGCCGGGCGCATAGCACCGCGTGCCCCAGGCCCAACGCCTCGGCCTGCCGGACGTAGACACATTCCACTCCATTCGGCACGATGCCGCGCACCACTTGCAGCAGGTCGGTCTTGTGGCGAGCTTCCAGCTCCGCTTCCAGTTCGTAGGCCTTGTCGAAATGATCGGCGATGGCATTCTTGGTGCGTCCGATGATGAAGACCAGAGTCTCCACCCCCGCCGCCACCGCTTCCTCGACCCCGTATTGAATCAGCGGCTTATCGACGATAGGAAGCATTTCCTTGGGGCTAGCCTTGGTCGCCGGCAGGAATCGAGTTCCGAGGCCGGCCACCGGGAATACCGCCTTGCGCACTTGCCGTTTCACCTTGAATTTACCTCGCGGGTTATGAGTGTGCCATTTTCGCCATGACTGGGCCGCATTGTCCGGCATCAAGTCCGGCCGGACAAGTAAAAGCCCTGCTCTTGAGCAGGGTCTTTGGGTATCCCTGATTTGCCATTGACAAAGACGGACCGCTCAATCCGCTTCCTCGTAGATCACCAGCAATCCCTCGTTCAGCAGATCCAGCAGCAGTTGCCGAGCCTCGGGCTGCTGTAGAGCTGCGCGTAGCCGCGCCGGGCTCAGGGTGCGATGCCGGCACAGCAGCGGCGCCATAAACGCCAGCGCCGCTCCCAACGCGAAGGCCTGCCCGTCGGCGAATAACATCGTTTCCCCTTCCGGCTCGGCGATGGAGTGGAAGCGCGAACCGGGGTTGCGCTCCAGCGAACCACCGCCGCGCACATGTTCCCGCAAGTCGTTCTCCGAATAGGGGTTCGTCTCCGGCTCGGCGCGAAAACCCGGCTTGGGTTCGCTCAGATACTGGCCCAACCAAACCGCGATGGTTTCGTCGTCCAGGGCGATGGTCCGGCGCAGCAGATTCCGCACCCTGGCCAGCGCGGCCGGGCCGATCTCGCCGGGATGGTCCTGCACGCTCAGGTCGGGATCGGTGTAGCGCGCCTCGGGGTCGATGCCTTCCAGCAGAAACTCCAGAAATCCGCCGACCAGTTCCCGATGGCTGGGCGCGCGGAACCCGACCGAGTAGGTCAGACACGGCTCCAGCGCCACCCCGTAATGGGCGACGCGCGGTGGCAGATACAGCAGATCGCCCGGCTCCAGTACCCACTCCTGCTCCGGTACGAACTTGCGCAGAATGCGCAACTCGGTATCGGGCAGGCAATTATCCGACTCCACCGGCCGATGGCTGATCTGCCAGCGCCGCCGGCCCTGCCCTTGCAGCAGGAATACATCGTAATCGTCCACATGCGGCCCGACCGAACCGGCCGGCGGCGCGTAACTGATCATCAGATCGTCGATGCGCCAGTCGGGAATGAAACGAAACGGTTCCAGTAATGCCGTCAAATCCGACGCGTGCTTCTCGACATCCTGCACCAACAGGGTCCAATGACTGTCCGGGAGCTTGAGAAAATCGTCGTCCACGAATGGTCCGTGCCGTAACTCCCACGGCTTTTCTCCGCCCCGCTCCAGCACCAGCCGCGACTCCACGCCCTCCTCGCAGGCCAGCCCCGCCAGCTCCTCCGGCGTCAGTGGGTCCTGAAAACCCGGCCATGCCCCGCGCACCAGCAGCGGTTGCTTCTGCCAGTACTCAGCCAGGAATCGCGCCGGAGTGAGTTCGCCCAATACCTTCGGCATCATGGCGGCTTCAGACCCGACGCGCTTGGTCGGCGGCATTGCCGGTATAACCGGCCGGCGTCAGCGCCAAGAGCCGCTGTCTGGCCTCCTCGGGAATCGCCAGATCGGCGATGAACGCGCGCAGGGTCTCCCGATCCACCCGCTGGCCACGGGTCAGTGCCTTGAGTTGCTCGTAGGGCTGTTCGATGCCATGGCGGCGCATTACGGTCTGGATCGGCTCGGCCAACACTTCCCAGTTGGCATCCAGATCGGCGTCCAGCGTCGCCGCATCCACCTCCAGCTTGCCGATGCCCTTCAGACAGGATTGATAGGCCACCAGCGAATGCGCCAGCCCGACGCCCAACGTGCGCAGTACGGTCGAGTCGGTCAGATCCCGCTGCCAGCGCGACACTGGCAGTTTGGCGGCTAGATGATCCAGCAGCGCGTTGGCCACTCCCAGATTGCCTTCGGCGTTCTCGAAGTCGATGGGGTTGACCTTGTGCGGCATGGTCGAGGAACCGATTTCGCCGGCCACGGTTCGCTGACGGAAATAGCCGATGGCGATGTAGCTCCAAAGATCGCGGCAGAAATCCAACAGCACGGTGTTGGCCCGCATCACCGCGTGGAAAAATTCCGCCATGTAGTCGTGCGGCTCGATCTGAATGGTATAGGGGTTCCAGTCCAACCCCAGATCCTCGGTCACGAAGCGGCGGGCAAACTCCTCCCAGTCCACTTCCGGATAGGCGGCCAGATGGGCGTTGTAATTGCCGACCGCGCCGTTGATCTTGCCCAACACAGGCACTGCCGCCAACTGTGCTCGCTGGCGTTTGAGGCGATGAGCGACATTGGCCATTTCCTTGCCCAGCGTGGTTGGCGAGGCCGGCTGGCCATGGGTGCGCGACAGCATCGGCTGGGCGGCATACTGGTGCGCCAGCCGCACAATCACGTCAATGACTTCATCCAGCACCGGCAACAGCACTTGGGTCCGTGCCTCGCGCAGCATCAGCGCGTAAGACAGATTATTGATATCTTCGGAAGTACAAGCGAAGTGGATGAACTCACCGACCGCTTCCAATTCGACGTTGCCGGCGATTCTTTCCTTGAGCAGGTACTCGATTGCTTTCACGTCATGGTTGGTGGTGCGCTCGATGTCTTTGACCCGCTGCGCATCAACCAGAGTGAAGTTCTCGACCAACCCGCCCAGGATATGGAGGGCGTGCTCGCTCAGCGGCGGCACTTCCGGGATGCCGGGATGCCGGGCCAGCGCTTGCAACCAGCACACCTCCACCCGTACCCGATGGCGGATCAGGCCGTATTCGCTGAAGATCGGCCGCAGCTCGGCGGTCTTGTCGGCATAGCGCCCGTCGATGGAGGAAATCGCGGTCAGAGCGGAGAGTTCCATGAGTCGGATCCTTTACAAAGCTATCGGGGCAACCATATTAAGCTGGTGGCACCCGCCACGCACCCGTCAGCGCCGCGCCCGAAACACGACCGCGCCGAGAATGATCGCTCCCCCCACCACTGCCCACATGCCAGGCGTTTCGCCCAACAACAGGAATACCCAAACGGGATTGAGCACCGGCTCGATCATCGGGATCAGGATGCCCTCGACCGCCCGGACATGACGCAGCGCCAGCGCGAACAGAATGTAGGGCAAGCCCAGTTGCAGCACACCCAGCAACAGCAGGCCGATCCAACCCGACAGATCGGGCATGGACTGAAACATGAACGGCAGACCGATGGCACCCGCCAGCAAGTTGCCGAGTAACAGGGAGGACAGCGCGGACCCATCTTTTTGCCGGCGCATGAACAAGGTCATCCATGCAAAACAAAACCCGTCGACCAGGGCGATGATGTTGCCCCAATAGCCACTCAGGGTCAGTTTATCCAGAAAGAACAGCACCATGCCGCTCATCATCACCAGCAAAATCAGCCAATCGCGGCGACTAGTCCGTTCTCCCAGAAACCACGGGCTGAACAGGATGACGTAAACCGGCGCGGTGTATTGCAGCAGCACCGTGTTCGCCGCCGTGGTCATCTTGTTGGCGATCACGAATAGCACCACGGTGCCGGCATAGGCCACTGCCCCACCGATCAGCTCGAACGACCAGTCAAATCGCAACTCACGGCGAAACACCGCCCCGATCATTGCCGCGCCGATCAAGCTGCGCATCCCGGCGATGGCCACCGGGCTCCACTCGATCCACTTGATCAAAAACCCGCCCGAACTCCATAGGATCGCCGCCGCCAGCAGCATCAGCACGGCGCGGCGATGGACGGTGGCAGGTTCGGGCGCGGCCGTCGCTGGCCGCAACACCTCCGCCAGTTCCGGCTCGGGGATCAGCGGCGGCACGGCAATCGGCGGCGGCTCGACGGCGACAATCGGCGATGCCGGCGCCGACGGCGATTCGTTCAACCCGTCACTCCTCGACCGTCTGGCCACCCAGGTAGGCGTTACGAATCTCAGGATTGGCCAACAGCGCCTCGGCGCGGTCTTCCAGCACGATGCGGCCGACTTCCATCACATAGCCGCGATGCGCCAGCTTCAACGCAGCGCGGGCATTCTGCTCAACCAAGACGATGGTGACCCCGGCCCCGTTGATCTCCCACAGGGTCTGGAAAATCACCTTAACCAGCAGTGGCGCCAGACCGAGACTCGGCTCGTCCAGTAACAAAATCCGGGGGTTGGCCATCAACGCCCGACCGATGGCCAGCATTTGCTGTTCGCCGCCGCTCAGAGTACCGGCCAGTTGCTCGCGGCGCTGGGCCAGTACCGGAAACAGCTCGTGAATCCATTGCAGGGTTTTGGCGATTCGGGTCCGGTCGGCTTGGGTAAACGCACCCAGGTTCAGGTTTTCCTGAACGGTCAGGGTACCGAAAATACGGCGACCTTCCGGCGCATGGGCGATCCCCATGCCGACCAGGCGATGCGCGGGCATTTTGTGGATGGGTCGGGACTCGAAGCGAATTTCGCCTCGCGAAGGGCGCAGCAGGCCACTGATGGCATGCAGGGTAGTGGTTTTGCCAGCGCCGTTCGCGCCGAGAATGGCAACGATTTCGCCTTGCCGGACATGCAGGTCGATACCGTGCAGCGCCTCGACATTACCGTAGCGGACATGCAGATTTTCGACTTCAAGCAACATGTCGCGAGTATCCGGCACGGATGCGTTTCATGACCATAAGCCCGCCAGCGAAAAAGCCACGGCGTCAAAGGGGACGGCGCGTACCTCGTCGTTTTCCTGATAAACATGCTCCAGCGACCAGTGCCCATCGCGCAGCACGAACGCTTCCAGGGTATGCAGCGCCGGATCGACCAACCAGAGAAACGACACACCGTATTCGGCATAAATCGGCATCTTATCGGCCCGATCGATTCGGGCCGTGCCCGGCGACAGCATTTCGCACACCCAATCGGGCGGCAGGGTAAAGTAGGCCAAATCGGGTAACTCCGGCATTCGCTCCCGTCGCCAGCCAGCTAGATCGGGCACCAAAATGTGCGGTCCCAAGTGCAACTCCGGCTCGAACAGAATCCACCAACCACCGGGACCCCCACGCCCTTTGTGAAAGGGGCTAATCAATTCGCCGCCCATGGAAGAACTGGCCAAGGCATGTCTCGGCGCGGGGCGCGGTTGCGTAATCAATTGACCGTGAATGATTTCGCCTACCAGATATTCGGGTAGGTCGAACAGGTCTTCGTAAGTCGCGAATTTGAAGGCGGTTGCGGTCATGGTCAGAGCTCCTTCACGGGTTCGCGTTACGCCTCGTCCTCGGTGCCCAGATAAGCCTCGATCACCTTTGGATCGCGGCGCACCTGCTCCGGCGAACCTTCGGCGATTTTGCCGCCGTTTTCCAGCACCACCAGCTTTTCGCAGGCGCGCATCACCAAGCGCATGTCGTGTTCGATCAATAAAATGGTAATTCCGCGCGCTCGAACGCGGGCGATCAAGCCAATCAACGCCTCGGTTTCCTGTTCGTTCATACCACCGGCCGGTTCGTCCAGCACCAGCAATCGTGGGCGGGTCGCCAACGCCCGAGCGATTTCCAACCGTCGCTGGTCGCCGTAAGCCAGGTTCTTCGCCAAGATCAATGCCTGTTGGCGCAGGCCGACGAATTCCAGTTCCTTCAAGGCTCGACCCATGGCGTCGTTTTCCTCGCGTCGCTGGGACGGCAACCGCAACATGGCGGCGAGAATCCCACCCCGCATCTGGTAATGGCAACCGGCCAGCACGTTCTCCAGCACGGTCAAGCGCTGGAATAACCGGATATTCTGGAAGGTGCGGGCAATGCCAAGGGCGATGATGCGATGGGTGAGCAACTTGGCCAGCGAGGTACCGGCGAATTCGATTCGCCCCTGGTCGGGTCGATAGTTGCCAGTAATCAGATTGAATACCGTGGTCTTGCCGGCGCCGTTGGGGCCGATCAGACCCACCACCAAGCCTTCCTCGACGACAAAGGACACCGCATCGACAGCCGTCAGACCACCAAAGGTTTTGGTCAACCCCTGGAGCGCCAGTAACGGCGTTACAGTAGCGGCCGGCCGACCGGATACAACAGAGGGCGCCTCCATCATCCACGCCCCCTAGCCAGGGTTATCGGTGAAAATCGCCCTCCCCTCGCCGGCAACAAACCCTGCGGTCGGAACACCATCATCACGACCATCACCAGACCGAACACCAACATTCGGGCGCTGGCGAACTCCCGGAACAATTCCGGCAAGCCGACAACCAGGAAAGCCGCCAGTAGGACACCGATGATATTGCCCGCTCCGCCGAGAATCACGATCATAAACAGCACCACCGATTCCCAGAAATTGAACGACTCCGGGGAAATGATGGTCATTTTGGCCGCGAATAGGGTACCAGCCATGCCCGCCCAAGCCGCGCCTAGGCCAAATGCGGCCAGCTTGTAGTACGCAGTGTTGATGCCACTGCCCTCCGCCGCCACCTCGTCCTCACGCAGGTAGTTGAGCGCCCGTCCGAACCGTGACTGCTTCAACCGCAGAAACAGAAAAATGGTCAGCGCCACACAACCCCAAATCAGGTAGAAAAACTCCTGCGGCCGGCGGATGACGATACCGAATAGTTGGGGGCGGCTGATGCCGAAAATGCCGTTGGCGCCGCCGGTCATGCCGAAGATGTCGTTCACCAGGGCAATGCGCACGATTTCGCCGACGCCGATGGTGACAATCAGCAGGTAATCGCCACGCAGATGCACCACCGGCCGCGCCACCGCCAGCGCAAACAGACCGGCGGCCAAACCGCTCAGCGGCAAGGTCCACAAGATCGGAATCTGATAGCGAGTGTTCAGAATGGCGGCGGTATAGGCGCCCACCGCGTAAAAGGCGGCATGGCCCATATTGAACAAGCCAGCCTCACCCAGAATGAGGTTGAGACCCAGCGCCAGCAGTCCGTACAGACCGATGCTGTTGAGTACGTCCACCTGGTAGGCGTTGAGAAACAGCGGCGCGGCGGCCAATAGCGCGGCGACCAGCACGACGGCGAACGGCTTACCGTATTTCATCGGCTTTATCCGCCATGCTCCGCCCCCCTATCCCTTTCATATCTTGTCCGCCACCCGTTCGCCCAGCAAACCGGTGGGACGAACGATCAGGATCAGGATCAATACCAAGAAAGCGATGGCATCCTTCCAAGCGATGGAAATATAGGCCGCGCCGAGCGCTTCGATCACACCCAGCAACAGTCCACCCACCATCGCGCCGGGGATGTTGCCGATACCGCCCAGAATCGCGGCGGTGAAAGCCTTCATACCGTAGACCCAACCCATGGTGAAATTGATCTGGCCGTAGTACAGCCCCACCATCAACCCGGCGGCGCCACCCAGCGCCGGACCCAGCAAGAATACCAGCAGGATCACCCGGTTCACATCAATACCCATCAGCCGCGCCGCGCCCTGATCGATCGCCGCCGCGCGAATGGCGGCGCCGATCCGGGTCTTCTGGATGAACAGGTACAACGCGGCCATCATCAGCACCGAGGCCAATACGATCAGCACCCGCATCAACGGCAGGTACAAGCCGAATACATTCAGCGTGGCGGTGGGCAGGATGTTGTCCGGATAGACCTGGAAACGCGCGCCGTAAAGCAGCATCAATGCATTTTGCAGGAAGATCGACGCACCCAACGCCGACACCACCGCCGACAAACGGGGCGATTCCCGCAAGGGACGATACGCGGTCCGCTCCAGAATCGCGCCGAGGACCGCCACCAACCCCATCACCATCAGTACCAGCACCAGCACGCCCAGGGCGAAACCCAAGCGATCGGTAAGTGCCAGCGAAGTCAGCAGAGTCAACCCCAGGTAGGCCCCGTAGGTGAACAGGTCACCATGGGCGAAGTTAATCAGTTTGAGCACACCGTAAACCATGGTGTAGCCCAAAGCGATCAGGGCATAGATGCCGCCCACGGCGAGACCATTGGTGAGTTGCTGGAAAAATTCTTCCACGAGGTCACTGGGGATTCAGGTTGGAGAACAGGGAACGTCGCAATGACGACAACTATTCGCGCGGTCGTGGCGGGTCCCTCCAAGCTGGGAAGGAACCACGCGACAGAGACTTATAGTTTCTGCAACACGAAATTACCTTCGGCATCCACCTGGTAGACCCGGTACACCTCGCCCTCGCGGTCGCCCTTGGCGTCGAAGGAGATCGGCCCACTCAAGCCTGGATAATTCTTGAGATCCCTATGCAGGTATTCGGCGATCTTGTCGCCATTGGTGGACTTGGCACCGGCGATGCCGGCCACCATCACCCGAAAACCGTCCCCGGCCAGCACTGCCCAAATCGAGGGAGGCAAGTCATTATATTTTTTCTGATAATCGGCCAGAAATGCCGCTGCGTCTGGCGCATCCAGATCCTGCGGCTGCGGTGGACTGAGGAAGTAGAAACCTTCGGCGGCCTCCTTGCCGGCGATCTTGACCAGATCGACATTATTGGTGGCGTCGCCGCCCAAAAACGGCACCTTCCAGTTCATGTCCTTCTTCTGTCGCAGCAGCAGGCCGGCTTCGGGATAGTAACCGGTAAACAGCACCACGTCGGGATCGGCGCCCTTCAGCTTGGTCAAAATAGCGGTGTAATCGCGTTCACCGGGAGTCAGCGCATCGAAAAACACCACCTCCGCACCTTGACTCTTCAGCAGTGCATTGGCTTCATCCGCCAAACCCTTGGCATAGGAGGTATTGTCATGCAGGATGGCGACCTTCTTGAAACCCAGCTTGTCGATGGTCCGCGCCGCCATGCGACCCTGCTCGTCGTCGCGCGGCGCGGTACGGAAGAAATGCTTGAAGCCTTTTTCGGTCAAGCGGATAGCGGTGGAACCGTTGGCGATTTGGGGTAACCCGACTTCATCGTAAATCGCCTGGCTGGCTTCGGTCACCGAAGAACCGTAGGTACCGACCACCGCCACCACACCCCGAGTGGTCAGGCGTTGCGCGGCCAAAGAGGCGGTGCGTGGGTCGCCGCCGTCATCCTCGGTCACTACCTCGATTTGCTTGCCCAACACACCGCCCTTGGCATTTTGCTGTTCGGCCAGCAGTTCGACAATCTTCTTCATGCCCTGGCCCTCGCTAGCCCAGGATCCGGTCAACGGCGCCATCAGGCCGATCTTGACGGTATCGGCCGCCTGTGCGGTTACGCCGCTCACGGCCAGACCGAGCGCCGCGACCAACGCCAACAATTGCTGCTTCATAGGGGGTAATCTCCTTGTGTGGAACCGGCTAACGGGGCGGGAAGAATGCGATCAGGCCAAGCCGGCGTGTCATAATCAGTGAAACATAGCAGCGAATTTCAAACAGCGTCAAACTCGCCGCAGGGTCGGCAAAGGCAGTCGTACTTCATTGACGTGCGGTTTCGCGCTCCTCTTGACCAATAACGCCTCTGTTTCCTCCACATTCCATTCCGCGACCTCATCGCCTCCGCCGGGCAACCACTCCGGTACCCGGCCGCCGTTGCGCGCGCCCAACCCAGCGAAATCGAACAAGCCGGTATCGGCCAGATGCGAAGACGCCACGTTCCGCAGCGCGGCGAACAGGTTCTCGATCCGTCCCGGAAATTGCTTTTCCCACTGCCGTAGCATGGCTTTGATCGCCTGGCGCTGTAGATTGGGTTGTGAACCGCACAGGTTGCAGGGAATGATCGGAAATTGCCGGGCCTCGGCGTAGGCGGCCAGATCGCGCTCCCGGCAATAGGCCAACGGCCGAATCACGACATGCCGCCCGTCGTCGCTCAGCAATTTGGGAGGCATGGCCTTGAGTTTGCCGCCATGAAATAGGTTCAAAAACAGGGTTTCCAGGATATCGTCACGGTGATGACCCAACGCGATCCGAGTCATGCCGTGCTCTTTGGCGAAGGTATACAGGGCTCCGCGCCGCAACCGCGAACACAACCCGCAGGTGGTCTTTCCCTCCGGCACCACCCGCTTGACCACGCTGTAGGTATCCTGCTCGATGATATGGAACGGCACACCGATGTCTTGGAGATATTCCGGCAGCACATGCTCGGGAAAACCGGGCTGCTTCTGATCGAGATTGACCGCGACCAGTTCGAAGCGCACCGGCGCCCGCGCTCGCAGCTTGCGCAGGATGTCGAGCATGACAAAGGAGTCCTTGCCGCCGGACAGGCAGACCATCACTCGGTCGCCGTCCTCGATCATGTTGAAATCCTGAATCGCCTGACCGACGCTCCGCCGCAACCGCTTCTGAAGTTTGTTGAAATTGACCTGCTGTTTCTTGATCGCAACCGTCATCGCCCCTTCACCTCGGAAACCGTGTTCAGCGCGCTGACTTTACCTGAAATCAACACGGTTGCGCCAAGTCGGACACCTTGCCGGTCGTTCGGCGTAGGACTAGACTCCCCGGTTGTGACCACAATCAGCGCCGCGCGTCGGGAACCTGCCCGGTTCCGGTTTGCCGCGCCTGACAGAAAACCCGCCCTGCTTCGGAGAATCCCACAATGGAGAGCAGTGACATCGAACACTACAAACACCGGCTCGTCGAGCTGCGGACAGAACATCGCGATCTGGACGATGTGATCGCCCGCCTAGCCAAGGACCCGCTCGTCGACGAGCTTGAATTGAAGCGATTGAAGAAGCGCAAGCTGATGCTTAAGGACATGATCGCCCATCTGGAAAGCAGGCTCATTCCCGACCTCAACGCCTGATCTCGTTCCGTCAAATGCGACTGCCCCAGCCCAATGGTGGGGCAGTCCTGGTTCCCGCCATTCTGCCCGATTCACGCAGACCGGATTGTTCCATCCAAGATCGGCGCCCCGGTCGAACCAAGCTCTAGAGCGCTTCGTCCCCGTATTTTCGAACGTGTAACGCCTTAGCCTGGCCGATCCAGTCATCGCGGTGAATCCGGCCCCTGAGGTGGATCACCTCGGCTTCCAAACGATTGACGTCGGCATCGGTCAGATTGGCGATCTGCCGATAAGCGCAAAAGCCAGCAGCGTTCAACTTGCCTTCCAGCGCCGGGCCGATGCCGTTGATCATCTTAAGATCGTCTTTCTCCCCCTCCGTACAGGCGGTCATCACGGCCACTTTCCGCTTATTGGCGATGGCCTGAATACGCTTATTAATACCCTCCAAACGCTTGGCGATAACCTGCAACTCATCGCGGGTCGGCACGCCTAATCGCGTTAGCGCCCGCGCCACCCGCTCCTCGAACAATTGCTCCAGGCTATCCAGTGTACTGCTCGTCTTATCCTTGGTATCTCCGAGCCGGCCACGGGCCTCACCAACCCATCCCTTGATCTTGCCACTCTTCTCTTCGGTCATCTTCAATGCTTGATCGCGAAGCTTCTCGCCTTCCCTGACCAGCGAATCCACCAAATGGCCGGTTTCCTGCTGTGCCTTGTCCACCGCCGCCCTGACCGGACTGGTCATGGAGTCGGGCTCATTCTTGTGGGTCTGCTCGCTCATGACATGTTCCTTAATCGGCTATCGCCTTAAATATCATTTCACTTTGCGCTTTCCGTGGATTTCACTGTAGCAAGCGCAAGTAGTGCAAACATCCTAAAGCCAACATCCGGCGCCACGCCGACCTTAAGTAGGGTTGCGACACGGCAATACCTTCGCACCGCAGCAACAAGTCCGAGCCGGTATGCTAAAGTAGGTGGCAAAATTAGCTGCCGGATATCGATCGAACCCACCCGAACCGGCAGGGCTTCACCCTACCCCCGAGCCATATCAATCTCCTCATGATCCTGAGCCGTTTCCTCAAACCCAAGTGGCAGCAAGCCAACCCTGAAACCCGCAAGCTGTCTCTGCGGGATCTGGACAGCAGCGATCCGAAATTGCTCGATCTGGCTCGGCGGGACCCCGATCCGGCGGTCCGCCGAGCCGCACTGGAGCGACTCGACGATCTCGACCTGTTGCGCCGCATCGCCGACGAGGATACCGACGCGGACCTTCGGGATGCCGCCCAGGCGCGCTACCATGCGTTGTTAGCGGGCAAAGCCGCCGGTGGCCCGACACTGGCCAGCCGCTTGGAACGGCTGCGGGGCGACCCGGATGTCAACCTGGTGGAATTCCTACTGCAACAGGCCGTCGAACCCGAATTGCGGCTGGCGGCGCTGGAACGGATTGATCTGGAACCCACACTGGCCGATATCGCCACTCAGAATTCCTATCCAGACCTGCGGCTGGCGGCGCTGGAACGCGTGCAAGATCCTGAACTGCTCGACCGGATCGCCCGCCAAAGCCGTAACCGCGACAAGCGCCTGCACCGCCGGGCACGGGAACGCTTGGATGCCCTGCACACTGAACAGGCGCGTGCCTTGAGCCTGGAGCGACTGTGCGTCGAAATGGAACATTTGAACTGGGATGGCGAAAGTGGCCTCAATGCGGGCCGGTTTCCCAAACTGGAACAGGAATGGCGCGAGCAGGAAATCGACGCTTCACCCGAACTCCAGACACGCTACACGCAAGCTCGCGGTCGGTTTCTGGCCGAGCGCCAAGCCAGCGCCAACCGTCGGACTCAACGGCTGGAACTGCTCGCCACGCTGGAATCCTTGCTGGAACGACTGCGCCAGCACAGCGAATCCAACTCAGAATTGGACGCAGAGATCCGGTACGCCACCACCGAGGCACCCACCACCTGGACCCATCACGGCCCCGCCCAAGACAGCGAAAGCCGCCGGCAAACAATGCGGTTCCAACAACTGGTTCAAGACATCCAAGAACAAGAACGCCTCCTGCGGCGCAACCATATTCGCACCGAACGCTTACGCGAAACGCTGGCGCAAGGCGAAACATTGCTCCAGCAACCCAGCGAAGTGCGCGATATCGATCTGAAGCAGCTGCGGCAGCGCTGGGAAGGACTGGAACGACCGGAGTCGCCGGTCCTCGCCAACGATCTGCAAAGCCGTTTCGACGGCCTGCTCGACAAACTGCGCGCCCGCCAGCAGCGGCAGACCCAACACCGTGATCAGGAATGGCAAGACATCCAGGATCGGGTGGGCCAACTCGAAACGGCGGTCGAGGATGGCGAATTGCAGCAGGCCACCCAACTGCAGGAACAAGTGCGCCACCAGATCAAACACAACATCGGCCTGAGCCGGGGACAAATGGCGGCGATCGAGGAACGGTTGCAATCCTGCGCCGCGCGCATCGGCGAACTGCGCGGCTGGCGGCGCTGGGGTGCCAGCCAGGCTCGGGAGCAGCTTTGCGTCACCGCCGAGAACCTAATTAACCTTGACGCCGATCCGGCCGACATTGCCCAGTGCATCCAACAAGTCCGTACGGCTTGGAAAGAACTGGATCATCACGAAGGCGGTGCATCCAAGGGACTATGGAAACGTTTCAACAGCGCCTGCGAGCGTGCCTACGCCCCGTGCCAAGCCTATTTCGAGGCCCAGACCCGCGAGCGCCAGCACAATTTCGACCAGAAAGCGGCACTTTGCGAGCAATTGGAACAGTTCGAGGCGGCAACCGACTGGCGACAGGTGGACTGGCGCGAGGCCGATCGGCTGTGCCGTCGTGCTCGCGAACAATGGCATCAGCTCGGGCCGGTCAACCGTGCCGACCGCAAGGCCATCGACCGGCGTTTCCAACAGATCCTGCGGCGCTTGGACGCGCGCCTCGACGTCGAACGTCAACGTGAGCTGGCACGGCGCCAACAGTTAATTCAACAGGTTCAGGACCTGGCGGACAACCCCGATCTGCGCGTTGCCGTCGAAACCGCCAAGTTCGCTCAGGCTCAATGGCAACCCACCGTGCAAGGCTCTTCCCGGCAAGAACAAGTGTTGTGGAAGGCTTTCCGCACCGCCTGCGATGCGGTATTTACCCGTCGTCACACTGAACAGCAAGCCGCCGACGCCGAACGTCAAGCCAATTTGACACACAAGTTAGGCTTGTGCGAAGAAATCGAGTCGCTCGCCCTGATCGACCGCGAGCAACTGGCGCAGGCAAACACCCGACTGCAGGCAGTACAACACGAGTGGCAGATCATCGGACCGATTCCCAGAACCGAACAACGCGCGATCGACCAACGCTTCGAAACAGCCGTTCGGCAGTTCGCCCAACGGGCAAAACTCCTGCGCCAGGCCGATGTCCAGGAAAGCTTCCAGCACCTGCAACAACGCGGCCAGCTATGCGGCCGACTGGAAGCCGCGTTGGAAACCCAGTGGGACGATATCCTGCTCCCATCAGCCCGCCAGGAGTGGGCGACCCTGCCGGATCCGCCGGCGAAGCCGGCGGCGGCGCTACAACAGCGCTTCGACGCCGTCTGTCAGGCTCTAGAGGGTACTCCCGACCAAATACAAGCCGCGCGCGCGCGCTTGGCGCATAACCTGGAGCGCAAGCAAACTTGGTGTGTCTGCATGGAAATCGTGGCTGGCGTGGACTCACCACCCGAGTTTGCGTCACTGCGAATGGAGTATCAGGTCGCCCGTTTGTCGGCCTCGCTGGCCGGTGCTGCCGTCAAAACCGAAGCGCTCTACGATCCTCGTCAATTACAGGAACGGTGGTGGCTCACCGGCGCGCTGCCGGCTGAAGCGGCAGCGGAACTGGATACCCGATTCCTGTACGCCGCCAGGGTCTGGTGGCAGCGGGAGGAAGAAGTCTGAACCCGTCGCTCGGCGACGACGCTCCAGCTCGTTACGGCATGCAGCCTGGAGATCTACTGCTGGCGCTGCTCGCGAACACCGCCTGGGCGTTCAACTTCATCGCCGGCAAGGCGGGAGTCAGTCACTTCCAGCCCTTCCTATTCACCAGCCTGCGTTTTGCCGTCCTGTTGCTGCTACTGCTACCGTTTCTGCGCCGAATTCCAGGCCAAATGGGTAGCGTACTTGGCATTGCCCTGGTACAGGGCATTCTGCACTTCAGCCTGATTTTCGCCGGTTTGGAAGCCAGCGGTGACATCGCCTCGGTCGCCATCGCCAGCCAGCTTTACGTACCGTTTTCGACCGTGCTGGCCTTGTTCCTGTTGGGCGAAACCCTGGATGCCCGGCGGGTAACCGGTATCGCCCTAGCGTTCGGCGGTGTGCTGGTCATCGGCTTCGATCCGATGGTATTCCACCATCTCAATGCCCTGCTGCTGGTCACCGCTGGCGCGGCGGCGATGGCGCTTGCCACCATCCAGATGCGACGGTTGCGCGGGGTCGGCGTGTTCACGCTGCAAGCCTGGATCGCGTTGTGCGCCACTCCGGCACTGGCGCTACTCTCGCTGTTGTTCGAACAGGGGCAGTGGATCGCCCTGCGCACGGCGAGCACCCTGGAACTGGCCGCGCCAGTCTATTCCGCCTTGGGCGCATCCCTGATCGGTCACGGCATCCTCTATTACCTGCTCGGCCGTTATCCGGTCGGGGTCACCACACCGCTACTGCTGCTGAACCCTGTGCTGGCGGTCGCCTTTGGGGTGCTGCTGTGGGGCGATATCCTGACCTGGAAGCTGGCTTTTGGCGGTGTGATGACCTTGGCCGGCATCGCCGGCATCACCATATCCATACCGAGCCGCAAGGACGTGCGTACCGCCTGAGTGGGCCCTTCTTCACAGTTCCCGGCGAACCAATCGTTCGATCAACGGTTGAAGGATGATTTCCATGGCGAAGCCCATCTTGCCACCCGGGACCACGATGGTGTTGCGGCGCGACATGAATGAGTCGTGAATCATGTGAATCAGGTGGGGAAAATTCGGTTGGGTTTTGCGGGCGTCCTTGAAACGAATCACCACAAAGCTTTCATCCAGCGTGGGAATATCGCGCGCGGTGAAGGGGTTGGAGGTATCCACCGTGGGCACCCGCTGAAAATTAATGTCGGTGCATGAAAACTGTGGCACGATATAGTGAGTGTAATCGTACATTCGCCGCAGAATGGCGTCGGTTACCGCTTCGGCGCTGTAGCCCCGCTCAGCGGTATCGCGGTGAATTTTCTGGATCCATTCCAGATTGACGATCGGCACCACCCCGATCAACAGATCCACATAGCGGGCGACATTCACCTTGTCGGTCACCACCCCACCATGCAAGCCTTCGTAGAATAGCAGGTCGGTCCTGGGTGGTAATTGCACCCAAGGCGAAAACGTTCCCGGCTCCTGGCCATAACGCTCGGCCTCTTCCCTATTGTGCAGGTAATAGCGCCGCAGTCCGCTGCCACGCTCGCCATACTCCATGAACAGCGCTTCCAAGCGGTCGAACAGATTACCCTCGGGACCGAAGTGACTAAGATTGCGGCCCTCTCGGTAAGCTTGTTCGCATTGCCGTTGCATTTCCAGCCGATCATGGCGATGGAAGCTGTCGCCTTCGACGATGACGGCGTTGATTCCATCTCGACGAAAAATATGCTCCATCGCAACCCGAACCGTCGAAGTGCCGGCGCCAGACGAACCGGTAATGGCGATAATCGGATGCTGTTTTGACATGACCGCCCTAGCAGTGACTGAAAAGCACCGAATGACAGCCCCGCCTATACTGCATCGCAACAAATCAATGCGGAGGCACTCGCTCGGGGGCTGACCTGTTCCAAACTAGCGAAACTGTCGGTTTGACGAACGACGATAGCAAAAACTGGGAAAACCAAGGAATATCGGAGAGAAGATCAGGAGTCAGGAGGGTTTACCAAGCATCGTTCGGCAGCGAAATGCCCGAACCAAACGCTTCTAGGCCTCATTGCCCACTTTGCCGTAATAAGCGCCGCAGCTGGTGACAATAGATAAAGCCGGGCATGGCGCTCACCGCAAACAGGCACAAAGTTACTACATAAAATTCCCACCCCTGCATATGTAGGACACCGGTCGTCTTATATTCGAAACCGAAGCCTACACCGACGATCAAGCCGTAGAGCAATCCCCACTCGACCAACCTTAACCAAGAGGGTTTAGCTCGCTGACACGGAATCACGAACAGCCAACGTTCACTCAACCAAGGTAGGTTGGCGGCCACCACCGCCAACCCCAGCCAGAACCCGACCAGTAAGCTCTGCGACACGCCTAAACGACGCCTAGCCTAGTTCAACAATGCCGTGGCGCACCAACTCATCAGCGCGGTCGGATACAATCCCAACACCACCAACAGTAGCCCATTGGCGCTGATGACAATTTCAGCGTCTCGGCTGAGCTCGATAGGCGCGCTCTGTTCAGGTTTGTCGAAGTAGATGCACTTGACCACCCGCAGATAATAGAACGCACCGATCACCGAAAACACCACGCCGAAGATCGCCAACCACACCAGCCCCACATCAACCACCGCCTGCAACACGACCCACTTGGCGTAGAAACCAGCCATGAACGGGATGCCGGCCATCGACATCATGACGATCATCATCAGGAAAGCCAACCATGGATTGCGGTCATTCAGGCCCTTGAAATCATCGATATTTTCGGCCTCGAAACCGGTTCGGCTCAGCATGATGATCAGACCGAAGGCACCAACCGCCATCAGCACATAAACGATGGCGTAAAACATGGCCGCAGCGTAGCCCTCAGGCGTACCGGCCAGAATGCCCAACAGCAAAAACCCAACGTGGGAAATAGTCGAATAGGCCAACATCCGTTTGATGTTAGTCTGGACGATCGCGACCAGGTTTCCCAACGCCATGGATAGCGCCGCCAAGATGATGAGCATCTGCTGCCAATCACCCTGCAACGAACCCAAGCCATCCACCAGGACCCGCATGATCAAGGCGAAAGCCGCCAATTTGGGCGCCGAGCCGATATACAAGGTCACCGAAGTGGGCGCACCCTGGTAGACATCCGGCAACCACATATGGAAAGGCACCGCGCCCAGCTTGAACGACAGTCCGACCACCAGAAACACCAGTCCGAACACCAGGACCAAGTTGTCCGCGCCTTGCCTGGCAACGGCGTCGGCCACTACCTGGAGATCCACGCTGCCGGTCGCGCCGTAGATCATCGAAATGCCATACAGCAACATACCGGACGCCAGCGAACCCAAGACGAAATACTTCATGGCGGCCTCGGAGGAAACCGGAGAATCCCGATCGGTCGCCACCAAAGCGTAAAGTGATAACGACAGCAACTCCAACCCTAGATACACGCTGAGCAGGCTGTGGGCGGATACCATGATCATCATACCGAGCACACCAAACAAACCCAGTACGTAGTACTCGCCCTTGAATAGATCGCGCTGGCGCAGATAGTCGCGCGAGTAGAGAAAGCCAGCGGCAGTGGTCAGGTAGATGAACAGCTTGAGCAGATCGCCCATCGCATCCTTGACATAGTGACCGAACATCGTGGTCACCGGTGCCTGCGCGTAGGTCAGAAGCGTCAGCAGGGCCGCGCCCAGCAAGGTCAGTTGCGCCAATCCATAGGTAATGTGGCGCTGCCGCTGTTCCAGGAACACATCGACGACCAGCACCAAACACGCCATGGCCAGCACGAACAGTTCCGGCAACACCGGCACGAAATCAGGGGCGACGAAGTTCATGGGGTTTCCCTATTCTCCGATTCTTCTCTGCGACAGGAGGCCTTACAGCTTGGAGGCAGTGACATGCTGCAGTAGGTTCTCGACCGAGGCATGCATCACGGATGTCAGCGGGTCGGGCCAGACGCCGAGCAGTAACACCGCCGCCGCCAGCAGGCTCAATATGATAATTTCCCGGCTACTGACATCTTTCAACTCGGCGACGTGACTGTTGCCAATGTCGCCGAAGACCACCCGCTTGATCAGCCACAGCGTGTAAGCCGCACCGAGAATCAAGGTGGTCGCCGCCAGGAAAGCAATCCAGAAGCTGGCCTTGAAACTGCTCAAGATCACCAGAAACTCGCCGATGAAGCCAGAGGTGCCCGGTAAGCCGGCATTAGCCATGCCGAACAGCACCATGAACGCGGCGAACACCGGCATGGTGTTGACTACCCCGCCATAGTCCTTGATCTGGCGGGAATGCATCCGGTCGTATAACACGCCCACGCAGAGGAACAACGCGCCGGAGATGAAACCGTGCGATACCATCTGCACCATACCGCCCTCAACACCCATGGCCGCGCCGCTCAGGCTGCCGGTGTGGCGGTAGATGCCGAATACGATAAAGAAACCCAAGGTTACAAAACCCATGTGGGCAATTGAGGAATAGGCGATCAGCTTTTTCATATCCTGCTGAATCAGCGCCACCAAACCGATGTACACCACCGCCACCAGCGACATGGTAATCACCAACCAGTCCAGCATGCTCGCCGCGTCCGGGGTGATCGGTAGGGCGAAGCGCAGGAAGCCATAGCCGCCAATCTTCAAGGTAATTGCCGCCAGAATCACCGAACCACCGGTGGGCGCTTCGACATGGGCGTCCGGCAGCCAGGTATGCACCGGCCACATCGGCACCTTGACCGCGAAGCCAAGCATGAAGGCGAAGAAAATCAGCACCTGCTCGGTCAAGCTGAGCGGCAATTTGTGGAAATCGAGAATTTCGAAACTACCGGCCTGGTTGTACATGTAGATCAGAGCGATCAACATGAACACCGACCCCAGAAATGTGTACAGGAAGAACTTGAGGGTGGCGTAGACCCGGCGCGGCCCTCCCCAGATCCCGATGATCAGGAACATCGGGATCAACATCGATTCGAAGAAGACGTAGAACAGAATGGCGTCCAGCGCGGCGAACACACCGATCATCAGGCCTTCCATGATCAGGAAGGCAGCCATGTACTGGGCAATCCGATACTGCACCACCTCCCAGCCGGCGATCACCACCAGCAGGGTCATGAACGCGGTGAGCAGGATCAGTGGCATGGAGAACCCATCCACGCCCAAGTGATAATTGGCATTGAGGGCCGGAATCCAGGGTATGAATTCCTGAAACTGCATCGCCGCTGTCGCGGGGTCGAACGACGAGTACAAGGGGATACTGATCAGCAAGCTCAGGATTGCCACCGTCAGCGCCAGCGCCTTGACGCGTCCGGGGTTTTCATCGCCCACGAACAACACCGCGACGCCGCCCAGAATCGGGAACCAGATGACAAGACTCAGCAGAGGCAGTTCCGACAGCATGGTTTTTCTTCTTCCAGGTTAGCGGGTGACGAACCAGGTCAACAGGACCAGCAGGCCGACGATCATGGCAAACGCATAGGTATATAGATAACCGGTCTGCACATGCCGGGTGATGGCGCCGAACCAGCCCACCAGTCGTGCCGTGCCGTTCACCATCAGACCGTCGATCAAGCCCGCGTCGGCGTATTTCCACAGCACGGTGCCCAAGCCCCGACTGCCGCGCATGAACACCGCCTGGTAAATCTCGTCGAACAGATACTTGCGCACCATGATGTCATACAGCGTGGCGAACTTCCGCTGGATCAGCTCCGGCAGATCCGGCCGCATCATGTATAGATAGAACGCCGAACCAAGCCCGGCGAGAACCAAGATGAAGGGCAGACCAATCACGCCATGCAAAGCGAAATTGAATGCTCCACCGACTTCATGGAAGTGTTCCCTGAGATGCTCCAGCACGTTATGTTCAGGGGATACCACGATGGGTCCGTCGAACACCGTTCCGAACAACAACGGTCCGATCGCCATGGCACCGATCACCACCGAGGGAATCGCCAGCAGGATCAGTGGCACGGTCACCACCGCCGGCGTCTCGTGCAAATGTTCCTGGGTGTGATGATCCATGCGCTCCTTGCCGTGAAACACGAGGAAGTACAACCGGAACGAGTAGAACGAGGTCACGAACACGCCCAGCATCACCGCGAAGTAGGCAAAGCCGGCACCGGCGATATGTGAGTAATGCACCGCTTCAAGGATACTGTCCTTGGAGTAGAAACCGGCGAATCCCGGCGTGCCGATCAGCGCCAAGGTACCCAACAGAAAGGTGAACCAGGTAATGGGCATGTACTTCCACAATCCACCCATCTTGCGGATATCCTGCTCATGGTGCATGGCGATGATCACCGAGCCGGCACCCAGGAACAGCAACGCCTTGAAGAAAGCGTGGGTCATCAAGTGGAAGATGGCGGCGGAATAGGCGGACACGCCCAGCGCCACTGTCATATAGCCTAGCTGCGATAGCGTCGAGTAAGCCACCACCCGCTTGATGTCATTCTGGACGATACCAAGGAAGCCCATGAACAAGGCGGTGATCGAACCGATGACCAGCACCACGCTCAGCGCCGTTTCCGACAACTCGAACAATGGCGACATGCGAGCCACCATGAAGATACCGGCGGTCACCATGGTGGCGGCATGGATCAGCGCCGAGATCGGAGTCGGGCCTTCCATCGAATCCGGCAGCCAGACATGCAGCGGTACCTGCGCCGACTTACCCATCGCGCCGATGAACAGCAGGATGCAGATCAAGGTCATTAGCGACCAATCGACGCCGGGAATGACCTGCACGGTCATATCGGCCATCAGCGGCGCGGCGGCGAACACATCGGCGTAGTCGATGCTGTTGAAAGCCATCAGCACCGCAGCGATGCCCAACATAAACCCAAAATCGCCAACTCGATTGACTAGAAAAGCCTTGAGGCTGGCGAAAATGGCGCTCTCGCGTTTGTACCAGAAACCGATCAGCAGGTAGGACACCAAGCCTACCCCTTCCCAGCCGAAGAACAACTGCAGGAAGTTATTGGACATCACCAGCATCAGCATGGCGAAGGTGAACAAGGCGATATAACTGAAGAAGCGTTGATAACCGTCGTCGTCGTGCATGTAACCGATGGTGTAGATATGGACCATCAACGACACGAAGGTTACGGTGGAAATCATCACCGCCGTCAGATTATCCACCAGAAAGCCGACTTCCATGCGAATGCCTTCGACCACCATCCAGGTGTAGAGCGATTCGTTGTAGGGCTCGGCGCCGTTCAAGACATGATGGCGGAGCACCACCAGCGATAGTAGAAAGGAAATCGCCACGCCGATGATGGTCACCCAGTGGGCGCCGGCTCGGCCGATTTTCCGGCCGAACAGACCGGCGACGATGGCGCCAAACAGTGGGGCAAGCACAATCCCGAGATAGACGTTTTGCATGCGGCTAACCCTTCAGCGTATCAAGGTCGGCGACGTTGATGGTACGGCGGTTGCGGAACAGCACCACCAGGATGGCCAAGCCGATAGCCGACTCAGCCGCCGCCACCGTCAAAATAAAAAAGACGAAGACCTGGCCGGTGGTATCGCCGAGAAACCTTGAAAAAGCGATGAAATTAAAATTCACCGCCAGCAGCATCAACTCGATCGACATCAGCAGGATAATGACGTTCTTCCGGTTCAGAAAAATGCCGGCCACGCTGAGACAAAAGAGGATCGCCCCCAGCACGAGATAATCAGTCAGCGCGATCATCTATCCCCCGCCTTGTATTTTTGAAATGGGTGAAAATCGGTCAGACAACTGAGCGGGTACACGGGCGACACCGGATCTCCCCGCCAAAAAACCACACTACTACTTCTTCTCCGGCGCCATGCGCACCAACCTCACCCGGTTGTCGCGCGACGACACCCGAACCTGCTGGCCAGGATCTTGGGACTTGGTTCCCTCGCGACGACGCATCGTCAGCGAGATGGCGGCAATGATCGCAACCAGCAAAATCACGGATGCGATTTCGAACGGATAGACGTAGAAAGTGTATAAGACACTGCCCAGCTCCTTGGTATTGCTGTAATCGGCCGTGTGCGAAATCAGATGGTACTGCTCGGTGGCAAAGTAGCCGGATCCGACCACCAACCCCATTTCGATCACGATCAACAACGCCACCGTCGCGCCGACCGGCAAGTACTTGATGAAACCCTCTCGCACCGGGTCGACATTGAGATCCAGCATCATGACCACGAACAGGAACAGCACCATGACCGCACCCACATAGACCAGCACCAAAGTGATGGCCAGAAACTCGGCCTCAATCAGCAACCACAGGGCGGCGCTGGTAAAAAAGGCCAGCACCAGGAACAACGCGGCATGTACCGGGTTCCGGACCGTGATCACCCGCACCGCTGCGAATACCAGGATCAGCGCGAAGACGTAGAACAGAAACTTTTCAAATCCCATGAGCGAACCTGTCTTCTTCTTTAGCTTAGGCAAGTGGGAGTCGGCTAGCGATAGGCCGCGTCGGCGGCCCGGTCGGCGGCGATTTGCGCTTCCCAGCGGTCGCCGTGAGCAAGCAACTTCTCCTTGGTCATGATGTGCTCGCCACGCTTTTCAAAGTGGTAATCGAATACTCGGGTCTCCACGATCGAGTCCACTGGGCAGGCCTCTTCGCAAAACCCGCAAAAAATACACTTGAACAGATCAATGTCGTAACGGGTGGTGCGGCGGGTACCGTCCTCCCGCTGCTCGGATTCGATGGTGATCGCCAGCGCCGGGCAAACCGCTTCGCACAACTTGCAGGCAATACAGCGTTCTTCACCATTGGGATAACGGCGGAGCGCATGCAAGCCGCGAAAACGTGGCGACAACGGGGTACGCTCCTCGGGATATTGCACCGTGATCTTTTTGGCGAACAGATAACGGCCGGTGACTCCCAAGCCGAGCAATAGCTCCCACAGCACAAAACTCTTGAAGTAGTGCCGAAGGGTGTTGAGGGTATTCATCGCTTTCTCCGTTCAATCGAACCACGGGCCAACCTGCGCCAACACACCCAATCCAATCACCAGCAACCAAACCAACGTCACCGGGATAAAGACCTTCCAACCCAAGCGCATGATCTGATCGTAGCGATAGCGCGGGAAGGTGGCGCGAAACCACAGGAAAAACAGCAGCAGGACCGAAATCTTGATCACCAGCCAAAGCGCGCCGGGCACAAAGGCGAACAATTCGCCGAGCACCGGGATACCCTCGAACGGCGACAGCCATCCACCCAGAAACAGAGTGGATGCCAGTGCCGACACCAGGATCATGTTGGCGTATTCCGCCAGAAAGAAAACCGCGAAGGCCATGCCGGAATAATCCACATGGAATCCGGCCACGATTTCCGATTCTCCCTCGGCCACATCAAAGGGCGCGCGGTTGGTCTCGGCCACGCCGGAAATGAAGTACACAAGGAACAAGGGCAACAGCGGCAACCAATACCAGTGCAACAGACTGCCCTGCTGGGCCAACACGATCTGATTGAGATTGAGGCTGCCGGCGGCCATCAGCACACCGACCAAGGCGAAACCCATGGCGATTTCATAGGAGACGATCTGGGCCGCCGAGCGCATCGCACCCAGGAAAGCGTATTTGGAATTCGAAGACCAGCCGGCGATGATCACGCCGTACACACCTAGTGACGTCAAGGAAAGCAGGTAGAGCAAGCCGGCGTCCAAATGGGAAATCTGCATGCCATCGCCGAAGGGGATCACCGCCCAAGCCGCCAGTGCCGGCCCGAACGCGGTCACCGGTGCCAGCAGGAACAGGAATCGATCGGCGCGGGTGGGGATGATGATCTCCTTGAACATCAGCTTCATGGCATCGGCGATGGGCTGCAACCATCCCTTGGGACCAACTCGGTTCGGGCCGATCCGAACTTGCATGTAGCCAATGACCTTGCGCTCGGCGAAAGTCAGATACGCCACCCCCAGCAACAGAGGCGCCAGCAGGGCGACGATTTTCAGCAGGATAATAACGAGCGTCAGCAGCGTTTCCACGATCCAGGATTCCTAGTTGTTATTGGATAGCCACCGGGCCAACCGCCGGACCGAGTGCCACGCTGGCGTACAATCCCGCCGGAATCCAGGCACAACCCTTGGGCACGCTTTCATCCAACACCAACGGTAGGTCAACCGCCGCGCCGTTCTGGCGTACCTGGACTTGTTCGCGCTCGGCTACGCCCAAATCTCGTGCCATATCTGGATGCAGCCGCACCTCGACCGGCCGCGCCAGCGGGCTTAGTTGTAGGGATCGCGCGCGCCGGACCAGCGAATCGGCGGCATAAATCGGCACTTCCGCTACCCGATATAACCCTTCGGACTTGAAGGGAACCAAGGATTTACCGGAATCCAGCGTATTGTCAGGCCGGATCCGAGCGCAGGCGTTCTCGGCTTCGGCGCGTATTTCTTCAGAACTGACGTAATCGAAACCGGCCACGCCAGCCAGATTGCCCAAAACCCGCAGTACTTTCCAGGCAGGTCTTGCCTCGCCAAACGGTTTGCTGGCTCCCGAAAAGCTCTGCCACAAACCTTCGGCATTGACGTAACTACCGGAAGTTTCAGCAAAAGTAGCTATCGGCAAGATGACATGCGCATAGGTCTTGCTGGCGGCACTGGCAAATGGATTCAGCGACACCACCCATTCAGCCGCTTGCAGGGCCTTCAGCGCAACGGCGCCATCCCAACAGTCCAATTCCGGTTCCACCCCCAGCAGCACATAAGCCTTGCGAGGCGTCCCCAGCATCGACCGCATATCCAGACCCACCGTCGATGTCGGCGCCCCTCCCGGCAAGCGATGCGGCAGCGCGCCGGCCAGCCACCCACCCGCCGAGTTGGCGGCTTCGGGCAGATACCCCAGGCGCGCACCACTGCAAGAAGCCACAAAGCTGGCTAGCGCCCGCAGGTGCGCGAAGGCTGGATGGGCAACGGCAAGATTGCCCAGTAGCACGGTGGCGGGCGCCTGATTGACCAGATGCTCGGCAATGGCGCGTTCGGTTTCCCCAGCGGACACCTCGCCGGCCAAGGCAGCGAGTTCCGTCGGCAATGCCTGACCTTTCAATTCCGCGACCGCCAGAGCCACGCCAGCCAGTGCCGCCACCATGCCGGCGGGATCGGCGATCATCTTGGCGGCGACCGGGAAGAGAAACTCGAAGTCGCGGGGATTGATCAACAGGATTCGACCACCCGCCAGCGCCGCCTTACGCAAGCGATGACCAGCCAGTGGTTGCTCCATCCGCACGTTGGAACCAATCAGCAACGCCGCTCCGACTTTCTCCAAGTCTGCCAGTTCCTGTCCCAACCAAGGGAACACCGGTGCCGTATCCTGATCGCTGAAATCAGCCTGCCGCAGCCGGTGGTCGATATTCGCCACACCCAAGCCGCGCGCCAGCTTCTGCGCCAGATACAACTCTTCCACAGTGGCGGTCGGCGACAACAGGAACCCAACCGCTTCGGCACCATGCTGGGCGATCACCTCCCGCAAACCCTTGCTCGCCGTTTCCAAGGCCACTTCCCAATCGACTTCCTCGCCTTTTACCCAAGGACGGCTCAAGCGGTCATCGCTGTAAATGCCTTCATAGCTGAATCGGTCGCGATCGGAAATCCAGGTTTCGTTGATTGCCTCGTTCTCGCGCGGCACCACTCGCATGACCTGGCCACGCAAAGTGTGAATGAAAATATTGGACCCGACAGAGTCATGCGGCGCGATGGCGGGATGCTGTACGTATTCCCAGGAACGACCTCGGTAGCGGGACGGCTTGGCGGTCAGCGCGCCCACCGGACAGAGATCGATGACATTGCCGGACAGTTCCGAACCGACACTATGAGCCACATAGGTACCGATTTCCACGGACTCGCCACGCCCAGTAGCGCCTAATTCTCGCAAGCCGGCGATTTCCTCGCCAAAACGCACGCAGCGAGTACAGTGAATACAGCGCGTCATGTCGGTGGCGATCAATGGCCCGATGTTCTTGTCTCTGACCACCCGTTTACGTTCGGCGAACCGCGACACATCGGCACCGTAGCCCAGCGCCATGTCCTGCAATTCGCATTCGCCACCCTGGTCGCAAATCGGGCAATCCAGCGGATGGTTGATCAGCAAGAACTCCATGGTGCCCTTTTGCGCGGCGAGCGCCTTGGGCGACTCGGTATAGACTTTCATGCCATCCATTACCGGCGTGGCGCACGCGGGCAGGGGCTTGGGTGCCTTCTCCACCTCGACGAGGCACATCCGACAATTCGCGGCAACGGACAGCTTCTTGTGATAGCAAAAACGGGGGATGGCAATACCCGCCGCATCGGTGATTTCGATGAGCATCGCGCCTTTACGCGCCTTCAGCGGGATGCCATTGACTTCGATGTTGACCTGTTCCTCGCTCATCTCTTATCCACTGCAACCGTGTTATGGATTTTGTGGCTCAGGCGGCCAACGCCGTCGCGCCGGCGATCATGCTGCGCTTGTGCTCGATGTAGTAGGCAAATTCGTGGCGGTAGTGTTTGACGAAGCTGCGCACCGGCATGGCTGCGGCATCGCCCAACGCACAGATGGTGCGCCCTTCGATCCTACTTGCCACGCTGTCCAGCAAGTCCAGATCCTCGGGCCGGCCCTTGCCTTCGACGATGCGGGTCACCATCCGGTACAGCCAGCCGGTGCCTTCGCGGCATGGGGTACATTGGCCACAGGATTCGGAGTAGTAGAATCGGGAAACGCGCTGCAGTACCCGCACCATATCCGTGGTTTCGTCCATCACGATCACCGCGCCCGAACCCAGCATCGAGCCCGCCTTGACCACGGAATCATAATCCATGTTGGCCTTCATCATGATCTCGCCCGGCACCACCGGCACCGAGGAGCCGCCTGGAATCACCGCCTTGAGCCGGCGCCCTTTCCAGATCCCGCCAGCCATGGTCAACAGATTGGCAAAGGGCGTTCCCAAGGCGATTTCGAAGTTGCCCGGTTTGTCGACATGGCCGGAGACCGAGAAGATCTTGGTGCCTCCGGCATTGGCGGTACCGAGCCCGGCAAACCACTCGCCACCGTTGCGGATGATCGACGGCACCGAGGAAAACGATTCGGTGTTGTTGATGGTGGTCGGCCGGCCGTAGAGGCCGTAGTTTGCCGGAAACGGCGGTTTGAAGCGCGGCTGGCCCTTTTTGCCCTCCAACGATTCCAGCAGGGCGGTTTCCTCGCCACAGATATACGCACCGGCGCCCAAGGTTGGGTACAGATCGAAATCAATGCCGCTGCCCTGGATGTTTTTACCTAGCAATCCAGCGGCGTAGGCTTCCTTGACCGCGTTTTCGAAGCGCTGGTAGGGTTCGTCCAGGAATTCGCCGCGCATATAGTTGTAGCCGACCGTGGAACCGGTAGCGAAACCGGCGATCGCCATGCCCTCGACCAGGGCATGCGGGTTGAATCGTAGGATATCGCGATCCTTGCAGGTGCCTGGTTCGGACTCATCGGAATTGCAAACCACATACTTTTGGACGGGTGCGTTGCGCGGCATGAAGGTCCATTTCAGGCCGGTCGGGAACCCCGCGCCGCCGCGACCGCGCAGACCGGATTTCTTGACCTCGTCAATCACCTGCCCGAATGTCAGTTGTCCGGCAAGAATCTTCTTCCAAGCCTCATAACCACCCAAGCCTGTGTAAGTCTCGATCGACCACGGCCGGTCCAAACCGAGCGTCCGGTAACAAACCTCATTGGCCATCGCGGTTCACTCCAGGCTATCAAGTACCTGATCCACTTTCTCGGGGGTCAGGTGCTCGTAATAAACGTGATCGACCTGCATCATCGGCGCCCCACAGCATGCCGCCAGACATTCTTCTTCCCGCTTCAGAAAAAACTTGCCATCCGTCGTGCTTTCACCCAGTCGAATACCTAGTTTCTTCTCGATATGTGCCAGGATGGCATCGCCCCCACGCAACATACAGGAAATATTGGTGCAAACCGAAATGCTGTGTCGACCAACTGGTTTCAATTCGAACATCGAATAAAAGGTCGCCACCTCATAGACGGCGATCGGCGGCATCTCCAGATATTCGGCCACCGCATCCATCAATTCAGTGGTGAGATAGCCACCATTCTCGTGCTGGACCTCGCGCAGAGCCGCCAATACGGCGGACTGTTTCCGATCGGCGGGATAGCGAGTAACCCATCCATCGATTTCCGCGCGGGCATGAGCGGACAACAAATCACTTTTACGTGCGCTCATCAGCGGTCGACCTCCCCAAACACGATATCCTGGGTACCAATGACGGCGACGACATCGGCCAGCATGTGGCCGCGGGTCATCTCATCCATGGAGGACAAATGGGCGAAACCCGCCGCCCGCACCTTGAGCCGGTAAGGCTTGTTGGCGCCGTCGGAAATCAGGTAGACCCCATACTCGCCCTTGGGATGCTCGGTAGCCACATAAACCTCGCCCTCGGGCACACAGTAGCCTTCGGTGAAGAGTTTGAAATGATGAATCAGCGCCTCCATATCCTCTTTCATCTTCTCCCGTGGTGGTGGCGCGACCTTGTGGTCATCCAATATCACCGGACCGGGGTTTTCCTTTAGCCATTGCACGCACTGTTTGATGATGCGATTGGATTGGCGCATCTCCTCGACCCGCACCAGATAGCGATCATAGCAGTCGCCGTTGACGCCAACCGGAATGTCGAAATCCATCTGATCGTAGACGTCGTAAGGCTGCTTCTTGCGCAAATCCCAAGCGATGCCGGACCCCCGGAGCATGGGACCGGAAAAACCCAGCTGCAAGGCGCGTTCGGGAGTCACCACGCCGATACCGACCGTCCGCTGCTTCCAGATGCGATTGTCGGTCAACAGGGTTTCATACTCGTCCACACGACCGGGAAAACGCTCGGTAAAGGCTTCGATGAAATCCAGCAATGAGCCTTGGCGGGTGGTGTTCCGCGCATCCACGTCTTTCTTGCTGTGACACTTGGAATGCTCGTACTCGTACTTGGGTATCGCATTCGGCAGATCGCGATAAACGCCACCTGGCCGGAAATAGGTTGCGTGAAACCGTGCCCCGGACACCGCTTCGTAACAATCCAGTAAATCTTCCCGTTCGCGGAAGGCGTAAATGAACATGGTCATGGCGCCAATGTCCAGTCCATGCGCGCCGATCCACAACAAATGATTGAGGATTCGCGTTATTTCCGCGTACATGACCCGGATGTACTGGGCTCGCGGCGGTGGCTGGATACCCAACAGCTTTTCGACGGCCAGTACGTAACCATGCTCGTTGCTCATCGCTGACATGTAGTCGAGCCGATCCATGTAACCGATGCTCTGGTTGAATGGCTTGCTCTCCGCCAGTTTTTCGGTCCCACGATGCAACAGGCCGATATGCGGATCGGCGCGCTGCACTACTTCGCCATCCATCTCCAGCACTAGGCGCAGCACGCCGTGGGCGGCCGGATGCTGCGGCCCAAAGTTCAGAGTGTAATTGCGAATCTCAGGCATCAGCGGTTTTCCTCAGTGAGACTCGGACAGATAACGGCTGTCACTGCGAATGACGCGGGGCACCAACACGCGCGGTTCGATGCTGACCGGTTCGTACACCACGCGACCGCGTTCGGGGTCGTAACGCATTTCGACGTGACCGATCAATGGGAAATCCTTGCGGAACGGATGACCGATAAACCCGTAATCGGTCAGAATGCGCCGCAGGTCCGGGTGACCTTCGAAAACGATGCCGTACAGATCGAACGCCTCCCGCTCGTACCAGTTGGCCGACGCCCACAACGCCACCACCGAGGGTACCACCGGCAGTTCGTCATCCGGCGCGAATGCGCGCGCGCGCAGCCGCTGGTTGCGCGACACCGACAGCAGTTGGTAGACGGCGGCAAAGCGCCCCTTGCCGGCGAACCGGCGATCGGCAACGACGTGCTGGATGGCTGCAGCGGCGCGCCCGGTCGCCCGTTCGACCACCCCACGGCTAAAACCTTTATTGGAGGATTCGCCGGTCGCCCATTCCACGGCACCGTAAGCCTGATAGTCGACACCGCAAATATCCATGACCTGCTCGAACACAAAATCCGGTTCGTCGCGTAGCGCGGTAAACACTTCGATCAGCCTTTTCGGCGGAACTTCGATGGTCACTTCCCCATTATCCAGTTTACATTCCAACAGAATGTCGCCAAACCGGGCTTGGAGTTTTTCCACGAGATTTTGGAGAGCGTCGGCCATGGGGCATTATCTCAACGGGCTATGGTGTTGGTGCGTCGTATTTTATCGTGTAATTGCAGGATTCCGTACAACAACGCCTCCGCCGTCGGCGGACAGCCAGGCACGTAAACATCCACCGGCACGATACGATCACAACCGCGCACCACGGAATAGGAATAGTGATAATAGCCACCCCCATTGGCGCAAGATCCCATGGAGATCACCCAGCGAGGCTCGGCCATCTGATCGTAAACCTTACGCAAGGCCGGCCCCATTTTGTTGCACAGGGTACCGGCGACGATCATTACATCGGATTGGCGAGGACTGGGCCGGAATACAATGCCGAATCGGTCCAGATCGTAGCGAGATGCACCAGCGTGCATCATCTCCACCGCGCAGCAAGCCAAACCGAAGGTCATCGGCCACATCGAACCCGTGCGTGCCCAGTTGATCAGTTTGTCGGCCGTGGTGGTCACCACGCCTTTTTCAAGAATGCCTTCTATTCCCATTCCAAGGCTCCTTTTTTCCACTCATAAATGAAACCGATCACCAGGATGCCGAGAAAAACCGCCATCGCCACAAAACCGAACAAGCCGATTTTGTCGAGCACGACCGCCCAAGGAAATAGAAACGCGATTTCCAGATCGAAAATGATGAAAAGAATTGCCACCAGATAATAACGGACATCGAATTTCATCCGGCTATCTTCGAACGATTCAAACCCGCACTCGTAGGCCGACGATTTTTCGCCGTCGGGGCGACGTGGTCCGAGGAAAAAACCGAGGCTGATGGCAATCGTGGCGATTGCAATGGCGATGACGATGAAAATCAGGACTGGGAGATAATTGGACAACATCAGGATCGCACCTTCGACATGGCGGGTCGGAAGAAAGCGCTGCGGCGGCTGGTTAGGTCTTGGATCGGCGGCGAAGGGTTCCGACAAGCTCAGCGGCCACGACCCAGGAATATTTCGTGAGCACTATACGAAAGACAGTCGAGGCGTGTTGCTTATTGTAGTTAAAACGCCGCATGAATCATAAACCTCATGGTGGTGGTCGCACTCCATTCCCTAGCGTGCGCCAGTAAACAACATCAAGGTGTCCAGAAATACCGAAAGTATCTCGGCTGCGGTCCGTAAGATACTTTCGCCCTGTAAACTTTGGTACCGATGGCCGGACTCGAACCGGCACGGCTTGCGCCACTACCCCCTCAAGATAGCGTGTCTACCAGTTCCACCACATCGGCACGAGCAAATCGTTATTTTTGAGGCAACTGCGGCACATCCGCGTGGCCACCACCCACATCGGGCTGTGGGACTTTGGGTTCCTCAACCTGCAACCGTTCAACGACGCTCTTGGGGATGCTGGTTTGAGTGGCAAAGTAGGCCAGTGTCAGGCTGGTCAGAAAGAACACGGTCGCCAACACGGAGGTCGTCCGACTCAGGAAGGACGCGGCGCCGCGCGCTCCAAACATCGTCGCGGACGACCCACTACCGAATGCCGCGCCGGCATCGGCGCCTTTGCCCTGTTGTAGCAACACCAACGCGACCAAGGCGACGGCGACGATGACGTGCGCGACGAGAATCAGAGTGTGCAGCATGGCGGCAGTTTAACAGCCTGCCTTGGCAATCGCCAGAAACTCCTTGGCTTCGAGCGAAGCGCCGCCGATCAAACCTCCGTCGATATCCGGCATGGCCAGCAGTTCCGCGGCATTGGCGGCTTTCATGCTGCCACCGTACAGAATGCGAACCTGGCTCGCCAGCGCTGGGTCCAGCTGCGCCAACTTGGCACGAATGAAGGCATGGACCTCCTGGGCCTGCCCAGCAGTGGCGGTCCGACCGGTACCGATCGCCCATACCGGCTCGTAAGCAATCACCGCATCGGCAAAACCACCAATGCCTTCCAGATCCAACACCGCCTTGATTTGCCGCTCGACCACCGCTTCGGTCACCCCCTGCTCGCGTTCCTGCAGAGTCTCTCCGACGCAAAGGATGGGCTTGAGCCCAATCTTACGGGCGGCGGCAAACTTCCGCGCGACGATCTCGTCGGTTTCGCCGTACAGGGTACGCCGCTCCGAGTGACCGACGATGACGTAGTCGCAATGAAAATCCTGCAACATCGAACCCGCCACCTCTCCGGTGTGCGCCCCCGAGGCATGCTCGGACAGATTCTGCGCACCCCAGCCGACCGAGGAGTCAGACAATTGCTGCTCGACCAGCCCCAAGTATACGAACGACGGAAACACCGCCAGTTCGACGGCCGCAACCTCGGCGGCGCCTTCGCGAATACCTTGCAGCAACTCGCGAATGCTATTGGCCGAGCCATTCATTTTCCAGTTTCCAGCCACGAACTTACGGCGCATATCGCTATCTCTCCCACTTTGAAAATCTTGAAGAGTTTATGTTTTTTGCCCTCGGAAATCAATCACGCCGATAACGCATCCCGCACTACACTGGCCAATTCGCGGGCGTGGCGCTCGACGACTCCGGCATCCATGCCCTCAACCATCACCCGAACCACCGGCTCGGTTCCCGAGGACCGCAGCAGTACTCGGCCGTTATCGCCCAACTGATTTTCGACGGCCCGAATCGCTTCCTGGATCGGCGCCCGCTGCAAATCCGCATGCCCGGCGACCGACACATTGATCAGTGTTTGCGGGCACTTGCTCATACCAGCCTTGAGATCGTGCAGACTCTTGCCGGAACGCAGCATCGCCGACAAAACTTGTAGGGCGGAGATAATGCCATCGCCGGTCGTGGTCCGATCCAGACAGATGATGTGACCGGAGCTTTCGCCTCCCAGAATCAGATTCTCAGCCAGCAGGCATTCCATCACATAACGGTCTCCGACCCGGACACGGCGCAGTTCGAGCCCCAGAGCCCGAAGCGCTACCTCAAGGCCCAAGTTAGTCATCAATGTGCCTACCACGGCGTTAAAACGGGCACCGATACGCAAACGGTCGCGGGCGATGATGAACAACAGCTCGTCGCCATCCAGAATTTCACCGCGATGATCCACCATGATCACACGGTCGCCATCTCCGTCAAAGGCGATGCCCAGATCAGCACCCTGTTCCTTCACCGTCGCGCAGAGCGCCGCCGGCTTGGTAGAGCCGCAGTCCAGATTGATGTTGAGCCCGTCGGGAGCGACGCCCAGGGGAATCACGGTCGCGCCCATTTCCTCAAAAACGCTCGGAGCGATATGGTAGGTCGCGCCGTGCGCGCAATCCACCACGAGCTTGATACCCGCCAGACTGGTATAGGCGGGTATCGTGCTCTTGCAGAACTCAATGTAGCGGCCGGCGGCATCGACGATGCGTTCGGCCTTGCCCAGGGCGTCGGGTTCGGCGGTTTCCAGCGGTTGTCCCAGCAACTCCTCGATTCGCTCCTCGACCGCATCGGGCAATTTTTGTCCGTCGCGGGAGAAAAACTTGATGCCATTGTCATAGTAGGGGTTGTGTGAGGCACTGACCACGATACCCGCGCAGGCGTGCAGGGTGCGGGTCAGATAGGCGATACCCGGCGTGGGCATCGGACCCAGCAGAGCGATATTGACCCCGGCCGCCGACAGCCCCGCCTCCAGCGCCGATTCGAACATGTACCCGGAAATGCGCGTATCCTTGCCGACGACGACCTTGTTGAAACCTTTGGTCTGGAGCACTCGCCCGACCGCCCAGCCCAGCTTCAACACGAACTCCGCCGTAATCGGATATTCGCCGACCCGTCCCCGAATACCGTCCGTACCGAAGTAACTCTTCTCCATGCGATTTCCTCTAAATTCAGAAAAATTAAACTATTGTAGCGATGAACACGGGCAAAGCGCGCATCTCCGAGCGGTCGGCGGAAACCGCTCCGCCCTCTAGTCGACCGCCAGCACAGCGGCACAAACGCGCAAGGCCTGGACCGTCTCCCGGACATCGTGGGCGCGAACGACACGGGCTCCCCGCCAAACGGCGATCGTCGCTGCCGCCAGACTGCCAACCAGCCGCTCGCCCACGGGCACATCCAGCAACGCGCCGATCATGCTCTTACGCGAGATGCCGACCAGCACGCCGGCCGCCAGGTCGGTAAACTGATCAAGGTGGCGAAGCAGGTGCAGGTTGTGCGCCAAAGTCTTGCCGAAACCGAAACCGGGATCGACCAAAATCCGCTCGCGGGCAATGCCGACCGCTTCGCAGGCACCAACCCGCGCTGCTAAATAATCGCGGACCTCGGCAACCACATCGGCGTAAACAGGCCCTCGTTGCATGGTGATGGGTTCACCCCACAGGTGCATCAGACAGACCGGCAGGCCACTGGCCGCCGCCACCGCCAGCGCTCCAGGCATCTGTAGTGCTCGCACGTCGTTGATCAAGCCAGCGCCGGCTCGCACCAGTTCGCGCATGAGTTCGGGTTTGCTGGTGTCCACCGAAATCGGCACGGGCAATTCGCGCGCCAGCCGTTCCACCACTGGCAGCACCCGATCCAGCTCTTCCTGTACCGACGCCGGCGCCGCGCCCGGCCGGGTGGACTCCCCGCCGACATCCACCAGCGCCGCGCCCTGCGCCACCATGATTTCCGCGCGACGCAACGCCGCATCCAGCTGCAAATAGTGCCCGCCGTCGGAAAACGAATCAGGGGTCACATTAAGCACCCCCATCACGGCCGGCTGGCTCAGATCAAGCGTTTTTCCCGCGCAATTTATTAGCATGGTTGACACACTCCCACAAAAAAACCCTCTTCCGTTAGCGAAAGAGGGTTTTCTCTGCAAAAAGCCCTACTCCCGTTGGGGAGAAGGGCAAAAAGAACCAGCAGAAAACTCAATGCTGCTGGGCAGGTCCGCCAATCGGCTTTTCGCCTCGCTGATCCTTGTCCAGACTCACCGACGAACCGGTGCTGGGCGGATCCGAATCGGCATTCGAATCCGTCGGCTCGCGCGGCGGCCGACCAGCCATGATGTCGTCGATCTGTTCGGAATCGATGGTCTCGTACTTGATCAACGCCTCGGCCATGGTGTGCAGCTTGTCGAGATTATCGCGTAACAACTGTTCAGCACGCCGGTAATTGCAGTCGATGATCGAGCGAATCTCTTCGTCGATGACATGGGCGGTTTCGTCGGATACGTTCTTATGCCGGGTCACCGACCGTCCCAGAAACACCTCGCCATCGTCTTCGCTGTAGGTCAGCGGTCCCAGCCGTTCGGACAATCCCCACTTGGTCACCATATTGCGGGCGATGTCGGTGGAGCGTTCGATGTCGTTCTGCGCGCCGGTGGTGACGAAATCCGCCCCGAAAACGATGGCCTCGGCGATCCGCCCACCGAACAGACTGGAAATCTGGCTTTCCAGCCGCTGCTTGCTGAAGCTGTAACGGTCGCCCTCCGGCAGAAACATGGTCACGCCCAACGCCCGGCCGCGCGGGATGATGCTGACCTTGTATACCGGATCATGCGCCGGCACCAGTCGTCCAACGATGGCATGGCCGGCCTCGTGATAGGCCGTGAGCTTCTTTTCCTCCTCACTCATCACCATCGACTTGCGCTCGGCGCCCATCATGATCTTGTCCTTGGCCTTCTCGAAATCCTCCATGTCCACATCGCGCTTGTTGGCGCGAGCGGCGAACAGCGCCGCCTCATTCACCAGATTGGCCAAGTCCGCTCCAGAAAAACCGGGAGTGCCACGAGCGATGACCACCGGTTTGACATTATCGGACAGCGGCACCTTGCGCATGTGGACCTTAAGAATCTGCTCGCGGCCCCGCACGTCGGGCAACGGGACCACCACCTGCCGATCGAATCGGCCAGGACGCAGCAGCGCCGGATCGAGTACATCGGGGCGATTGGTGGCGGCGATGACGATGATGCCTTCGTTGCCCTCGAAGCCGTCCATTTCCACCAGCAACTGGTTCAGGGTTTGCTCGCGCTCGTCGTGACCGCCACCCAAACCCGCGCCGCGATGCCGGCCCACGGCGTCGATTTCGTCGATGAAAATAATGCAGGGCGCGTGTTTCTTCGCTTGCTCGAACATATCGCGCACCCTGGATGCGCCGACGCCGACGAACATTTCCACGAAGTCCGAACCGGAGATGGAGAAAAACGGTACCTTGGCCTCGCCGGCGATGGCCTTGGCCAGCAGCGTCTTGCCGGTGCCGGGCGAACCGACCATCAGTACCCCACGCGGAATCTTGCCGCCAAGTTTCTGGAATTTACCGGGATCACGCAGGAATTCCACCAATTCGGCGACTTCTTCCTTGGCCTCATCCACGCCAGCCACATCGGCGAATGTGATCTTGATCTGATCCTCGCTCATCATCCGGGCACGCGACTTACCGAACGACATCGCACCCCGGCCAGCACCACCCCCCTGCATCTGCCGCAGGAAGAACACCCAGATCCCGATCAACAACAGCATCGGGAACCAGGAGATGAAGATCTGCATCAACAGCCCCTGCTTCTCCGGTGGTTGCCCCTCGATATCGACACCGTGCTTGAGCAGCTCGCCGATCATGGCGCTGTTATCGGTCTCCGGGCTATATGTGGTGAAGCGCTCACCACCACCAGTCCGGCCCTGAATGGCGCGCCCGTCGATCATCACCTGCGCAATTCGCCCTTCCTTGGCTTCCTGCAGGAACTGCGAGTAAGACATTTGGGCGGATGGCGCCACCTTCGGACCAAAACTATTGAAGACGGACATCAGCACCACCGCGATGACCACCCACAGAAGGATGTTTTTTACCATGTCATTCAAGGTGCGTACCTCAACGCTGCAAAAGCGCTTGTAATCTTGATACTGGAAAGAGAGATTGCTCGCTTCTCCCAAGCTTAAGAGCTTAACAGATTAAAAAATACCAAATTTTAGACCCGCTCACCCACGATAGTTCCTGGCCAACCAGTACCGTTCGGCGCTGCGGGCACGCGACGCTTTGGGCTTGCGGGGCAAAACAGCGGCGAACGCGGCACGTAGTTCCCCAAGAAACGGATCAATGCCCTCGCCCTGAAACGCCTTGACCAGAAAATCTCCACCAGGCCGCAAACATTGTCGGGCAAAATCCAACGCCAGCTCGGCCAAATACATGCCGCGCGGTTGATCCACCGCCTTGATGCCTGTGATATTGGGGGCCATGTCGGATATTACAAGGTCCACGGGCCGGCCGTTCAACACATTCAACAATCCTTCCAGCACTGTTGTCTCGCGGAAATCGCCCTGGATGAATTCCACACCAACCAGCGGCTCGACCGGCAGCACATCCAACGCGATCACCGCGCCCCGAGGACCAACCAGCCGCGCCGCTAGTTGCGACCAGCCTCCGGGTGCCGCGCCCAGATCCACGACTGTGGCACCGGACCGCAACAATCGGTCTTTTTCTTGTATTTCCAGCAGCTTGTAGACTGCACGGGAACGGTAACCTTCCGCTTGGGCACGGCGCACGTATTCATCGGTGAAATGTTCCCTCAACCAGCGGGTGCTGCTTTTACTGCGGGCCATCCAGCTTTCGTTCCCGTTCGCGGTCGAATTGGGCCATAACCCGGTGGACCCGGATGACGATCCAAAGCATGCCCAACAACCCATAGCTCAGCAGCAGCAATAATTGCAGGGACAAGCTTTCAAGCGCTCGCCCCTGCACCAGCAGCAGCAACACACCGACCGCCAGGATAATCCCTAGATCCAGCTTAACCTCGTTCAAAGGGCTCGGGGCTACCGTCAGACCCTTGTCGCCAGCTACACTGCTAGAATCTTTCGCCATGTCCAGTTATCCCGTGCCCATCCTGACTAACCCGCAAAAGCGTCATCTCAAAGCCTTGGCCCACCACCGCAAGCCAGTTGTGATCGTCGGTGACAACGGCATCACACCGGCGGTCACCCATGAAATCCTGCTGGCTCTCGACCATCACGAACTGATCAAAATCCGAGTTAATGCCGAAGATCGCCAAGCGCGGGAAGCGATAATCGCGGAGATTTGCGCGGCGACCGATGCAGCACTGGTCCAGCGAATTGGTCACATCGCCACACTGTTTCGCCGCAATCATGAAAGGCCACGCATCGAACTGCCGTGAGTTTTAGGTGGGATTGTCGACGTTGGGCAGTGTGGCGTCAATTGCGGATCGTGCGTTTTTACGCGCTAGCCCGAGCGAACCGACAAGTAATTTTAGAGCTTACAAGCAAGAACCGCTCTTTTTTGAAACGCGATATACGACTTTGTTGATTAGGCGATGATCAAGCCATCGAACTGTAAAGGCTCGCGCCCGTGTTCAAGTTAAATACCCCCCGGCAAAGCCGGGGGCTTATTGAGTGAGCACCTCAAAGGCGCTGATCACACCGGGAGCCGCCTATACTCCGCCCAACCTCATCTAGTCGTAATGGTCGTCCGTCCATTCCTGCTGACGGATATATGCCCTGACCACCGCTTCATCCAGACCCACGGTCGAGACGAAATACCCGCTCGCCCAAAACACCTCACCGGTAAAATTCCGTCCTCGACCCCCAAACCGTCGTGCGATCAAGATCGCGCGGTAGTGCCCCAAGAATTTCTTCCACGAACAGTCTGAACCGCCCTGGGAATTGAGGAAGCTCCATTACCTGAGAGAATGGAGCCATGAGCAAGACGAACAAATATTCACCCGAAGTCAAAGAGCGTGCTGTGCGGCTGGTTCAAGAAGCCCG